>Ga0255343_1000049_pt1 | contig 206382 bp, 164 predicted proteins | sample wastewater_treat_4_FD_192413 | JGI IMG/M metagenome (GOLD analysis project Ga0255343, IMG submission 192413) | Wastewater microbial communities from Lulu Island WWTP, Vancouver, Canada - plant16 | ecosystem: Engineered > WWTP > Wastewater > Unclassified | place: Canada: Vancouver, British... | reverse complement strand
CCGGCCCCTGGGTTTACTGGGCCCGTGGTCTGTCGCACACGTTTCTGTCATCGAACATGCAGCAGGTTGTACCGGCCATGAAGGGGAACATATTCAGTGAAAGGTGGGCGTATGTTATCCTGGAAACGGACAAGACCCCGACGCCTTATGCCCCGGTCTTGGAGTGGAAGAAGAGGCTGACCAATCCGCTCAGGATAGATCTGGTTGAGGAGGTTGACGACAGGGTGACAAAAGTCATGACTGAAGCCCTGGACGATGCCAGGAGTGATCATGAGGAAAAATGAGCCGGACAGCCCGGCGGATCACACGATTCGTACTGCTTCCGGATCATTGATGAGGCCGGCATGTCTGCCTGGCAAGGGCCAAATAATATTTAAAGTTTGCCCCGGATGAATTGCTGTATACGGATGATTTACCTCTGACGGATACAGGAAAACAGGTTCAGAAAAACCCTGCAGAAAGCGGGAACCTGTTTCCAAATGGTTGTTTTATTGCCGGCCCGGTATGTTTTTCAGCAGGTGGTTAGGTATATTGCAATTTAAGTCTTAAATTGGCTGATAGAACCTGTTCCCTGTAGAGCTGCAATTCTGTTGGGAAAAGAACTGACCGGACGGATCAGCCCTGATTATACTGATCCGCGATTTAAAAAAACACTAAAACCTGTTCCTATGAAAAAAATCTTATTTTGTTCAATCTCATTCCTGATCGCTGTTCTGGTTTTATCCGGATGCCAGGACAGGAAGGACCCCGGTAAATCTGATCCCTTCAAAGGTGAATCATTCAGGATAAAAAAAGGTACAAATATAGCTCACTGGCTGTCGCAGAGCAGTGCCAGGGGCGAACAGAGGGAAAGATTCTTCACCGAGAAGGATGTCAGGTACATCGATTCCCTTGGGTTTGATCATATACGGCTGCCCATCGACGAGGAACAGATGTGGGATGAATCGGGAAAGCGGCATGATGATGCATTCGCCCTGATGAAGAATTGCATCACGTGGTGTCATGATGCCGGACTGAGGGTTATTATTGATTTACACATCCTTCGCTCGCATTATTTCAATGCCGATGTTAAACCTCTCTGGACAGAGCCTGCCGAACAGGATAAATTCATAGCTCTATGGAAGGATCTTTCCGCTTTTCTTAAGGAATGGCCCACGGCAATGGTGGCGTATGAACCCATGAATGAACCTGTTGCCGATGATCCGGAGCAGTGGAACCGGCTGCTTATGCGCCTTGTTGATTCGATCAGAACCTGGGAACCGGCCAGGGTCATAGTCCTGGGATCGAACAAATGGCAATCCGCAGACACTTTTGATCAGCTGCGGATACCGGCGGGTGACACAAACCTCATTTTGAGCTACCATTTTTATGAACCTTTCTTCCTTACTCATTACCAGGCCGGCTGGACCCAGCTTAAAAACTTCCGTGCCAGGGTCAGTTATCCGGGGCAGATTGTAAGTGATCCCGTAATTCCCGATGAGATGAAAGCATCGGGAGCCAGGGAGCTTGAAAGGGCAATGAAGAGAGTGTACAACCGCGATACTCTTGAATACATGATGAGAAAACCATTTGAAGCAGCCAGAAGGACAAAGCTGCAATTATACTGCGGCGAATTCGGGGTTTACGAGAATTTTTTCCCGGAAGCCAAACTGGCATGGTACCGGGACATGGTCTCTATTTTCAGAGAGCATGGGGTGGCATACGCAAACTGGAACTATAAGTCGGGATCTTTCGGGATAGTGGATGACCAAAATGTGCCTTCCATCGAAGTCACCAATATTCTTCTGGGCAGATAAATCCATGCGGTGAAGGAATGGGAGGCGTTAGTACGGTAAATGGTGATGCCTTTCCTGAAACCTTGGTGCTAATTTATCAGCACCATGCAATGTACCTGTTTCGGTAAATTTCAATTAATCCATTAAATCATATTGTCATGAAACATGCCTGTTTAACAAAAACTTACGACAATGAAGTTCTGTCCTGCGCATTTCAGCCGGCACAAAAAATCACCTCTTTCCGGTTGAAGATGGCACTATGCCTTGTTTCGGCGATTACCCTGCTGTTTTTCAGTCAGGTAGATATTAAGGCCCAGTACTCTGATGATAGTGTTTTTCCGGTAAAGGGTTTTTGCATCAATTCTCCGTCACCTTCTGAACTGGACAGATTCGTTAAGTTCATTAGCGATGAGCTGGTTCAGCGCGGGGTGAACACCCTTTTGCTGCTGGGCGATTATAATTACCAGTTCAAGACCTATCCCCAGCTGAGCGATTCGGGTGCCCTTTCAAGGGATGATATAAAAAAGATCGTGGCTGTATGTAAGAAGAATAAGATCAGGATAATTCCACAGATCAACCTGCTTGGCCACCAGTCGTGGTCGAACAAAACGGGGAACCTTCTCAAGCATTTCCCTGAATTTGATGAAACTCCCCATATCAAAATGCCGGAGAAATATGTTTGGCCAAATGACGATTTCCTGTATTGCAAAAGCTATTGTCCGCTTCATCCGGATGTACATAAAGTGCTTTTTGCCGTAATTGACGAGCTATGCGATGTTTATGAGGCAGATGCATTTCATGCGGGCATGGACGAGGTCTTTTACCTGGGTGATGATAAGTGCCCGCGCTGCCAGGGAATAGACAAAGCTGAACTTTTTGCAGGAGAGGTTATTCGCGTCAGGAACCATCTTGCAACCAGGGGCAGGGAATTGTGGATCTGGGGCGACCGGCTCCTGGAAGGAAAGATAACCGGCCTGGGATTCTGGGAAGCAGCATACAATTATACATGGAGGGCCATCGACATGATACCAAAAGATGTGGTAATATGCGACTGGCATTACGAAAGGCCGGATCAGACTGCCGTCTATTTTGCAATGAAGGGCTTCAGGGTGGTCACCTGTCCGTGGAGAACCCCGGCGACAGCAGTGATACAGACTGAAGATATGGCGAGATGGAGAAAATATGCCACGCCTGAAATGAGACCAAGATATTATGGAATGGTACAGACCACCTGGATGGATACAGGCGGCTTCATGGACGGTTTCTACGGCAACCTGTCAGCCAGGGCGGTCGGGGCTGCCCATCCCAAAAATCCTGATTTTACCCCGTGGGCAACATTCAAGGCTATGTTCACTAAAATAGCCGAACTGGAAAAAATGAAATAACCCGGCAGATATGAGAAAGAACATCAGTTTATTATTAGTTTTTGTCTCAATCCTTCATTTCAACCTTACGGCCCAAAAAAAGCCGGAAATGCTTGATATGAGACAAAGGCCCGATACCGTCGGACTATTTGAGAAATTTGAGGTATCCTTCAATATAAACAATGGAAACCTGTATGTCAATCCGTTCGATCCTGAAGAAGTAGACATCATGGCCGAATTCGTGGCTCCATCGGGAAAGGTATGGAAAATACCGGGATTTTATTATTATTCAGGTGGTACCTTGTGGAAGCTGAGGTTTTCTCCTGATGAGGCCGGAACCTGGAGTTATACAGTGAAGATCCGTGACATGGGCGGCGAGTTTACCTCAGCCCGTCACACGTTCACAGCTGTCGGGTCTTCCAGAAAGGGACCGGTTGTGGTTGCCGACAACAAAAGATATCTCAAACACAGCAACGACACTGATTTTTATGGAGTGGGCCTTTGGTACAATGACAGCTATTCAGGATTCGGGACAGGACAGGTCAGGCCGGCAGAGCTTGACAGGCTGAAATCGCTGGGTGTCAATTTTATCAGCTCATTCATCACACCCCTTGAAACTCCGGGAAGCGGGCTTGGCCGATACGACCAGAATATCTGCGGGAGACTCGACCAGCTTCTGGAAATGCTTGAGGAGAGGGATATGATACTCAGTCTCAATATATGGTTCCATTCCTTCCTGTCTGAAACGGTATGGGGCGGCGGAAACATCAGGTGGTACGCCAATCCCTATCAGCAGATAACCGGTGCAAAGGACTTCTACAGGAGCGAACTGGCCTGGAAATACCAGGAAAAACTATACCGCTATATAATAGCACGCTGGGGATATAGCAGGGCACTTGGCATTTGGTTCATCATTGATGAGGTTAACGGTACTGACGGCTGGGTGACCGGCGACAGCCTGGCAGCAGCCGGATGGGGAAGGAAAGTGCACAATTATCTGAAAGCAAATGATCCGTATAACCATCCAACTACCGGGACCCGCAGCGGGGGGATAAGGGAATTCTGGCATGAAGGCTATCAGATATTCGATATTGCCGCCAGGGAGATATATGAAGCCCAGGGCTTTCCTATCAACAAAACCAGTACGCTCGATTCGGCTTCTGTTAATCCATTAACAGACAGCTACCGGAATTATGCGGATCAGAACCAGAAGCTGTGGCACGGTTATGGTAAACCGGTCATTAACGGGGAAACCGGATGGGATCATACATTTTATGAACCCGCAATGCCCGGTTATCTGGCCATGTACCACAATGCACTGTGGGTCACCCTTGCAACGGGCTCGGCCATGACGCCGTTCTGGTGGGCATATTCGCGAATGACCAATGATAACGTTGTTAACCAGCAAATGACAAGCATCCGCAGATTTACTGACCGGATCCCTTTTTCAAAGCTCACTGACGTATCTCCTGCCACGGTTAAAACACTCAGGGGAGACGCATACGGTATGAAAAGCAATGAGATGATCTTCGGATGGATAGTCAACTGCGATGCTGATGTCGCCGGGGAAAAGGTGACAGTATCATCAATTAAAAACGGAAAATACATCCTCAGGCTTTATCACACCTGGAGGGGACGATTCATTGAGGAAAAAGAGGTGGAATGTATCGACGGCACGATAACATTCAGCCCTCCCTATATGAGAATAACGGATTCCCATGCAAATTACATCGGTCAGGATATGGCATTTATCCTGGAGCCTGTCCCTGAACCGGCGGCAATTCCGGTACAAGCTAAATCCGTAAGGAGGAGCAGGAATAAATGAAGTTTAACCATGTATTTTAACCACGGAGTAACACAGAGTTTGACACGGAGTTTGAATGCAATAACTTGATTGTTATAACCCCGTGAAACTCCATACTGCTCTGTGCAACTCCGTGGTTAAAAATACCTTATACGTTAACCATAAAATCACAATATTTATTATCCAATGATGAAACTATCCGATTATACCAGATTTTATTCTGTTCCACTATTACTTATCTTTCTCATTTCGGGATTGATCATTCCCATTCAGCATGCCTCAGCGCAAAAGAAGAAAGTAAAAAATGAAGCTCCTCCTCCTTCGTCAAAGCTGGTAATAGCCGACAAGGGCGCCAGCCTCTACAGGATCGTACTGCCTAAGTCATCAACGGTTTATGAGAAAAAGGCCGCACAGGTGCTGCAGGACTACCTGCTTGAAATATCAGGAACCGCCCTCCCGATTATTACTGCCGATAAACCGGGAAGTTCATATGAAATATTGCTTGGTCAGAACGAACGTCTTGGAGAAAAAGGCATTGACATCAATTTCAATGAGCTTGAAGCCGACGGTTTTGTGATCAGGACCGACAGTATGCGGCTGATAATTGCAGGAGGAAATTTCAAGGGAACCCTTTACGGGGTTTATACTTTCCTGGAAAAATTCCTTGACTGCAGGATGTACAGTGCAAAGGTAAAGGTGATCCCAAAACGGGATGTAATTGCCCTGGGGCCCGTTGATCTGAAGGAGATTCCCGTGATCCGGTTCAGGGATGTGCATTACAGGGTGACTTATGATGAGGCGTTCTCCGAATGGCACAAGCTCGATCATGATGCCCGGGGCGGCAGACCTGCATGGGGATCGTGGGTTCATACCTTCAACAGTCTTGTTCCCCCTGAAATTTATTATAAAGATCATCCTGAATATTTTGCCCTCAGGGACGGGAAAAGACTGCCGACGCAGCTTTGCCTGTCGAATCCGGAGGTTCTGAAAATAACCATTCAGAACCTCCGTAAACAGATTGCTTCAAATCCGGCGGCAAAATACTGGTCGGTGAGCCAGAATGACAACAGGCAGTACTGCATGTGCGATAAATGCCGCGCTATTGATGAGAAGGAAGGATCGCCTTCAGGTTCAATAATCAACTTTGTCAACAGGGTGGCTGACGAATTTCCTGATAAAATGATTTCAACCCTGGCCTATGAATATGGCAGGAAAGCCCCGCTGACAGCAAGGCCGCGGAAAAATGTCAATATTATGCTTTGCAGCATTGAGGCACGACGCGATATTCCCATTACCGAAGCCACCGATCCCGACAGCAGGAGTCTGGTAAAGGATTTTGAAGACTGGGGAAGAATTGCCAGCGATATCATTGTGTGGGATTATGTGATTCAGTTCACCAACCTTATGAGTCCGTTCCCGAATTTCCAGGTTCTGCAGCCAAATCTCAGGTTTTTTGTAAAGAACGGCGTCACTGCAATGTTCGAGCAGGGGAACGGGGACGGCGGAGGAGAATTTGCCGAACTCAGGAGTTATCTGATATCCAAGCTGTTGTGGAATCCCAATGAAAACATTGATACTCTTATGAATGATTTTCTCAGGGGATATTATGGGGCTGCGGCAAATCCGATACGGCAGTATATTGATGAGATGCGTGAAGCATTGCTGGCCTCCGGTAAGCCGCTGCGCATCTTCGGTTCACCCAATGAGGCTGCTGACAGTTACCTGGCTCCGGCACTTATTCAACGATACAAGATGCTTTTCGATCAGGCTGAGGAGGCTGTCAGAAATAAGCCTGATGTCCTGGAAAGGGTTCGGGCGGCAAGACTGCCACTGAATTTTGCCATTATGGAACAGGCAAAAAAGAATTTCACCGGAGAAAACGGAGTATTCATACGGACAGGTGAGAAATGGGTTGTCAGACCGGAAATACGGTCATTGGTTGATCCCTTTACCGATCTCTGCATAAGAACAGGAGTCACCCTGATCAAGGAATGGGGCACTACTCCCGAGGCTTACCGTTCTTCAATGTACAGGATGTTCTATATGGGAAGGAATGAACATCTCGCGTTTGGTAAAAAGCTTACCCTTCTCAGCCCTGACACAACCCTGATATCAGCCATGAACCTGGCAAGGCTCAATGACGGGATACGCGGGGGGCATGACCCGGAGTATAATTGGGTGTCTTTCCCGGGAAAAGACCTGGATGTAATTATTGATCTTGAGAAGCCGACAATGGTGCGGCACATTGAATGTGCTTTTTACCAGAGGGCATACTGGCTCAGCATATTTCCGGCAAAAGTCGATTTCCTGGTTTCAGGTGACGGAAAGAAGTATGATCTGGTGGCTGTAGTAGAGAATACATTGCCTATTGATCAGTGGGATTCGTTCCAGAGGGATTTCATTGCCGATTTCAGGCCGCGGGAAGTCCGGTATATAAGAGTTGTGGCACACAGTATCGGGAACACTCCCGGCGAACATCCCGGCGCGGGTCAGCCTGCCCGAATGCATATTGACGAGATTGTTGTCGAGTAACAAGTAACGATCTGGTTACTAAATGGAAACAAGACATTAATGTCCCGGGATGCCTTTAGTGAAATGTTAATTTTGTTAATATGTTTTTAATATATTTTAAGAATAATTAGGATTTTTAAAAACTAGTTTCTATTTTTGATTTAAACATGCATCCGTTAAATATCGAAAAATATTTAACGGTGCCCTAAAACTAAAACCTATGATCAGTAAAAAAGTGTACCAGATTTTGATGCGGACACTATTCATGTTGATCTGCGTGGCATTCTCTCATTCACTGCTGGCGCAGCAGCGTGTAGTATCCGGGTCCGTGAGGGACGTAAGTGGTGCAGGCCTGCCGGGCGTGTCAATTCTTGTAAAAGGCACAACTGTCGGGACCACTACTGATGTACAGGGAAGGTATAGTATTGCTGCGGCAGGCGATGCCACCCTGCAATTTTCCTTTATCGGTTATGTGACACAGGAGGTTGCTGTCGGAAACCGCTCTGTGATTGACATGATCCTTGAGGAAGACATACAGCAGCTTGGGGAAGTTGTTGTAACGGCGCTTGGTATTGAGAGAAGCCAGAAAGCGCTGCAATCCACAATTACCAAGGTTCCGGGCATGAGCCTTACCCAGGCCCGTGAAAACAACCTTGGTTCATCGATCCAGGGACGTGTTGCCGGTGTGAACGTTTCCAGTACCGGTGCCGGCCCCGCAGGGTCATCACGTGTTATTATCAGGGGTAACAAATCTGTCGGTTCAAACAATCAGCCGCTGTATGTTATCGACGGGATTCCGATGGATAATACGCAGTTCGGACGTGCAGGGGTCTGGGGAGGTACCGACCAGGGAGACGGTATGACCAGCCTTAACCCCGAAGATATTGAATCGGTTACGGTCCTCAAGGGAGCTGCTGCTGCTGCTCTTTATGGCTCAAGAGGGGGCTATGGCGTTATCAATATCGTGACAAAGAGGGGGCAGGCCAGGAAAGGTGTCGGCATTGAATTCAACTCCAACTACGTGTTTGAACATTACCTGAACTTCTCTGACCTTCAGCGTGAATACGGTCCGGGAGGACTTGCAAACGCTGATCCGAATGATCCGAATTCACCAAGGGTATATTCAAAACCCATTAGCCAGGAACAGGCATATGGCTGGGGTTCCGGTTCAATGTGGGGCCCGAAACTCGACGGTACCCCTGTTGTTCAGTTCGACGGTGTTTTAAGGCCTTATTCATATGCGGGTGACAACTGGAAGCGTTTTTACCAGACAGGTCATATCTGGACCAACAGCCTCGCCCTTTCCGGAGGAAGTGAAAAACAGACTTTCAGGTTCTCCTTCTCCGACATGGATAATAAAGCCATAATTCCGAATGAAACATTCAAGAGAAGGAACCTTTCACTTTCGACAAATGGCAAATACGGTGAGAGGCTCACTTTCAACGCCAAGGTCATGTATTCGAATGAAAAGGTCAACAACCGGCAGATGATATCCGACAGCCCGGGAAATGCTCCCCAGGCAATATGGTCACTTCCCAACACCTTAAACGTAAATGACCTGAAAGGCGATCCCAATAAACCAGGTGCCGTTGCACCGGGAGTCACCACACCCGACCTGAAATCAGTGGGTGAGGAATTCCAGCCGGCAGACAACAACTGGCTGCAGAATCCATGGTGGGTAGCATATCAGTTCAAGAACGAAAACATCAGGGACCGTTTCATCACCTCCGGAACATTGAGGTACAATATTCTCAAATGGTGGTGGGTACAGGGACAGATCGGCATGGACTGGTATACCCGGAACAACAATTCACTTGTTCCGCAGGGTACCGGATATCAGCGCGGCGGATTCAAGACCGAGAACTCCAATTTCGTGAGGGAAATCAACATGGAATGGATGTCAGGTGTTGACAAGGAATTCGGAAAGTTCAGGCTGAATGCCTTTGTCGGAGGAAACCAGATGAAGCGCGAATCTGAAAGCATTAGCGCATCGGGCAAAAACTTCAATATTCCATTCTATACCTCGGTCACCAATACCCGGTCGCAGAACATCGGATACGGGTACGGTAAGTCGGGTGTCAACTCCCTTTTCGGATCAGCTGAGGTCAGCTTTAACAACTACCTGTTTATTACTGCAACGGCCAGGAACGACTGGTTCTCGGTGCTGAATCCTGCCAACAACAGTAAGCTTTATCCATCCCTGGGAGGTAGTTTTGTATTTACCGATGCTTTCAAGAATCTTCCCGAAGTTCTGAGCTATGGTAAGGTCAGGGCCGCATGGGGACAGGTTGCAACTGCCAATGTGGGAGCCTATTCATCGAGGATCACTTACGGTCTTGTCGGCCAGGGTCACCTAGGACTGCCAATGGCTGGATTCTCCGGAGGCGACAACATTCCAAACCCGAATCTTTCTCCTGCATTGTCAACAGAGCTCGAGTTCGGTGCCGACCTGAGATTCTTCCAGGGAAGACTTGGACTTGAATTCACATATTATAACCAGAAGACCACTGACGATATCCTTTCGGCCTCGATATCCAGGACTTCAGGCTTCCTTACAACCTCCGTCAATATCGGCGAGCTTTCGAACAAGGGTATAGAACTCCTTATCACTGCCACTCCTGTTCAGGGTCCGGTAACATGGGATGTCTCCCTTAACCTGGCCAAGAACAAGAACAAGGTTATCCAGCTCAGCGAGGGCGTGACAGAAATCAACGTTGAGGAGCCCCGTACCAGGACAGTTTATATCAAGCACATCGTCGGCTATCCTTTTGGAATGATAACAGGATACAGGCAGAAAACCGACGATCATGGAAATCTTGTCTATGAATCAAACGGATCACCTGTAAGATCAGATGTATATGAAATTCTGGGGAACGGTGTTGCCGACTGGACAGGCGGGCTTAACAATTCAATAACCTGGAAGCGGATCCGCCTCGATGCCCTTATCGACTTCAAATTCGGCGGAGACATTTATTCAGGTACCAATGTCCGTCTGACCCAGTGGGGTCTCCATAAACAGACCCTTGTTGACCGCGAAGGCGGCAAGGTTGTGAAAGGCGTAACCCAAACGGGAACAGATGCCAATGGCAAGCCGATCTACGAAGATTTCACGCTTACACTCGATCAGGAACAGACCCGCCAGTACTGGGGTAACCTTGGTGAACGCGCACAGGAGAACTTTATTTATGATGCTTCGTTCATCAAGCTGCGGCAGGTCTCACTTGAATACAGTCTGCCGGTCAAACTGCTGACCAAGACTCCGTTTACCAACCTGGCAGTGTCGTTTGTCGGGAGAAACCTTGCAATACTCTTCAAGAATATTGAGAATGTTGACCCGGAAAGCAACTATACTGACAGCAATGCACAGGGACTGGACTATTTTGGAATGCCAACGACCCGCACTTATGGTTTTAACCTGAGGGTGACTTTCTAAACTTTTTAAATTGAGAGATATGAAACATATATTAAAACTGATACAGAGTGCGTTACTGATATTCATTTTCGTGGCAGGATGCGATACCGATAAACTGCATGATATGAATATCAATCCCAATGCGGTAAACGAAATTGATGTCAACTACTTCCTTACTGCTGCCGAGCTGAGTGCATCCAATAACGGACTCCGCGACGACCGCTACACTGACTGGAGAACCAATATAGGCATGTGTGCGCATGCCATCCAGCAGCTTGCAAGCACAAGTACAGGTACAATATCCGTGGGAGATAAATACCTGGAAAATGACGTTGAACCGTCGAATGCACCGTGGGACCATTTCTTTGCAGGCGATGGCAGGGTTACGATGGAGATAATCAAACAGACCGGCCCCGGCGGATGGTATGAAGGTCGCAAGATCAATACCCGTCATGCGGCGAGAATCATGAGAGTTCTCTGCTTCCATCGTCTTACCGACTGGTATGGCAGCATTCCCTATTTTGAAGCCAACCAGGGCATTGAAGGAATATTCCAGCCCAAGTACGACAAGCAGAAAGATATCTATGCCGATCTGTTTAAGGAACTTGATGAAGCCTGCCAAGCCATGAGCCCGTCTCATCCCGATGAGGGATTCGCGAATGCCGATTACTATTTCAATGGCGATATCGCCAAATGGAAAAAGTTCGGATATTCGCTGATGCTCAGGCTCGCCATGAGAGTTTCAAATGTCGATGCTGCAATGGCTAACACCTGGGTTACCAAGGCTATCCAGGGCGGAGTAATGTCGAGCAATGATGACAATGTTATTGCCACAATGGCTCTCGGACCGAGCGAATGGACCAACCAGAATGGAATTTCACGCGGTTTCGCACCCGGCGACGGAGGACAATGGCAAAGCTCTTTCCTGAGCAAAACATTTGTCGACTGGCTTATGGGTCCGGACAAAAATTCGACTGCCGATGATGATCCTAGGCTGATGATATTCACTGCCGGGATTATCAAGTGGACTCCCAATGAAGTGGTTTTCTATGAAACTGATCCGCTGAAGCAGAGAGGTTTGCCAAACGGACTGGACGGTGCAATGCTTAATACACTGATGGGAGGACCCACCGTACCCTATGAACATTTCTCGGCAGTGAACCCCCTGATGCTTGAAGATGATGAGCCTTACATGATCATGCATGCAGCCGAATCCGAATTCCTTCAGGCCGAAGCTCTGGAAAGAGAAATCGGGAGCGGTATTTCCGGAACAGCCAAAGAACACTATGAGAAAGGTGTGAAACTGGCAATGCAGATGTACACAGTTTATGATCCGTCATTTGTGGTTACGGATGCCCAGGTTGCGAATTATCTTGCAACCTATCCGTACGGTGTCACCAAACCTGCCCTCGAAATGATCGGAGAGCAGATGTGGGCATCGAAGTGGATGAACTGGTGGGATGCCTGGTCCGATTACAGAAGAACAGGTTTCCCCCAACTGGTTCCGACAAACTATCCCGGAAACGCTACCAACGGACAGATACCGACCAAACTTACCATACCTGCCTATGAAGCTACCGGGAACCCCAATTATAAAACCGGTGCAACACAGCCCGACAGGCTTGTTGGCAAGGTTTGGTGGGATGGCGGTCCTGAATGATTGGACTTGCCTGTGAAACAACAACTTAAAAGGGGTCGTCCGACCCCTTTTTTTATTTTCGGCTCTGCGTCTTATCCTGGCTGCCGGGCAATCAAGGCTTAATTAATATATTTTCTATGGCAGCCCGTATGTACAAATAACAGAATGTTTCCGGCTCAGGGTTCTGTCAACGGTTATCACCGTTATCCGGATGAACTTTGGTTACCAGCCGGGCTGTCGAGCTGCAGCTTCCTTAAAAAACTGCCTGAATGATTGGCCGGCCTGGTGGTGAATATTATCAAAACAACCGGTCTTTTGATAATTAATTCATAATTTTACCCTGACTAAATCATGTAAATTTTAAACCGGATATAATTCACCGAATGATCAAAGCTCTGACCGGATCGCAACTGGCATTGTTTTTTGGACTGTTCCTGACAGCGGGCTGCACCACTGACTTTGAGGGTATTGATGAAATTGATCGCGAGCCGGTAATTGAACCAGATTACTCGGGTGTGACCATCCCCCCTAATATAGCACCAATGAATTTCATTATCAGGGAAGATGGAAAATCCTTCAGCCTCTCAGTTAAATCTTCAAATGGTTATGTAAAAAAAGTCAGGACCAGTAAAGGTGTTGTTCGGTTTCCTCTGCATAAATGGAAAAAAATGCTGAAGGATACAGGCAGGGGTGAAATTTCAATTGAGATCACGGCAGTTGTGAATGCAACTGAGATCAGGCATTACAGGCCGATAAAAATTTTCATAGCAAATGATCCGGTTGATCCATGGCTGTGCTACAGGTTGCTTTATCCGGGATATGAGGCCTATAAGCAGCTTGAGATCATACAGAGATGCACCGAGAATTTCCGGGAAAAACCCCTGGTCGACAACCGGCTGCTTAAGACAAATTGTATTAATTGTCATTCATTCAGCGGTAATAATCCCGACAGGCTTATGGTTCATGTCAGGGGTTCTCTCGGTGGCACATATTTTTCGGAAGGGAAAAGGATTGTGAGGAGAGATCTGAAGGCGGATGAAATGGAGTATGGTGCCGTATATCCTGCATGGCATCCGGGAGGAACCATTGTGGCCTTTTCATCCAACAGCATTGTCCAGAGTTTTCATGCGTCGCAGGTGTACAATATTGAGGTTACCGACCTGGCATCCTCACTAGTGGTTTATGATGCAGAAAATAATGAGATGTCACCCGTAACGGAAACAGACTCCGTTCCTTACCTGGAGACATTTCCGGAGTGGTCGCCGGACGGCCGTTTCCTGTATTATTGCAGGGCCAGGCAGACTGCTGACAGTTCCGCTTCCGATGAAACCAAGTATGATCTTGTGAGGAAACCGTTTGACATGAGTTCATTTTCCTTCGGAAAAGCAGAAGTCGTCTTCGATGCCTGTGCCATAGGCAAAAGCGTCTCTTTTCCAAGGGTGTCTCCCGCCGGGAAATATCTCGTATTTACACTTCACAACAGCGGGAATTTTTCGATCTGGCACAAGGAAGCTGACCTGTACCTGCTGGATATTCAGACCGGCAAAGCTGAGCGGATGAGTGTGAACAGTGAGTTTACTGAAAGTTATCACAGCTGGTCGTCAAACGGAAAATGGCTGGTGTTCAGCAGTAAAAGAGATGACGGATTAACCGCCCGACCTTACATTGCCTGGTTTGCATCGGCCGACTCCGTCGGAAAACCATTTGCTCTTCCCCAAAAAGATCCTGCCCTCTACGGCCACCTGATAAAAACCTTCAACAGGCCTGAATTTGTGAAAGGAAGAATCCGATTCGGTCCGCGCGATTTTGAACGTGCCTCAGGAAGGAAAGCTTTAAAAGCCGGATGGAGAGGGAGAAAATAATATTCCAGTTTATGATATCATCATATCTGCCGAATGAAAAAGCGAAATCCGGATAAAAAACAACCAGTTGGAAAGGAAGATGCAAAATTTCTTTCCAATATCGGGAGGACCGGTATTTATATATTGACAGTTTCTGTTTTTATTCTCTCATTAATTTGTTTCGGACTGTTTTTCAATTATGTTTTCTTTTATCAGGAAAAACAATCCCTTTTTGTTTATAGTTATGATTATCTCAGCCGGTTTGTCTCAAAACCTGGCGGAATGCTTGAATATGCAGGGAATTTCATTGCCCAGGGATTTTTCAGTAATCTTTACGGTGCCATTGTTGTATCAGTGTTCCTGGCGGCGATTGCTCTTGTATATTATAGGATAGCTGCCGTACTGACTAACAGGTACCTGTTCCCGTTGTTACTGGCTGCAATTGCCGCCTGCCTGCTGATATTGATCCAGACAAATATTAATTATCAGATCCACAATAGTTTGGGGTTCCTGGCGGTCGGATTGTATTTTTTATTTGCAATATCTCAGGACGGAAGGAATGCCAGGATTTCAGTTTTTGTTTTTTTCCCATTCTTTTATTATCTGACCGGGGCTTTTGCCCTGATTTTTCTCGGCATGTTCATCAGCTATCATCTTTTCAGAAAAGAATTTCGGGATACGATAATAATTCTGTTAATTGCAGGAGTTTCACTTGTGATCTTCAAAAGAATTATTTCCCTGCAGCCATGGTTAAACCTGTTTTATGATCCTCTCCCCGGGAAGGATTATTTTATCCGGCCATGGCTTTTGTGGCTGTTCCTCCTTTTTTTTGTTTTATATCCCGCGCTAGTGTCCGCTGCAGGAAACCTTAAGGTCAAAAGTGAGTTTGCCGCTTTATTTCCGCTTGTTTCTTCCGGTATTGTTATTTTATTAACAGTATTCATGCTTTCAAGGATTTACAAACACGACAATGCTGTGCTCTTTAACATTGAAAGAATGTTTTTTTCGGCAGACTGGAACGGCGTGATCAGGTTGCAGGAGAAGCATAGGCTCAGGAGTCCGGTTGCACAATATTATTATAATATTGCATTATCAGAAAAGGGGTTGCTCTGTGACAGACTGTTTTTCGGTCCCCAGGATTACGGAACGGGGTCAATCAGTATACCCTGGAACTCTCAGATAAGCATGACCAAGATCTTCAGGGGCGTCTATTTCTATTATTCCATAGGCCTGATCAATGAGGCACACCGTTGGGCTTTTGAATCAATGGTCGTCCAGGGTTTTCATCCGGAGAATATTAAAATGCTTATCAAAACAAATCTGATCAACGGACATTACAAGATAGCGGCCAAATACATATATGTCCTGAAAAAAACATTTCATTACAGGAAACTGGCAAAGGAATTTGAAAAAATGCTTTCGGATCCCGAACTGATAAAATCGGATCCCGAACTGGGAGAGAAGATCAGACTGAAACCAAACGACGATTTTATAATCAGGATCAGGAATCCCAAAATGAATATAATTTCCCTTTCAGAGTCTAATCCGCATAATAAAAAAGCGTTTGAATATAAAATGGCGTGGAGAATGCTTGAGAAGGACGTTGAGGATGTTGTCGGCGACCTCAGCACCCTGATAGGGTTGAACTATTCAAGAATTCCAAGGCACATAGAAGAGGCATTACTTATTTACAGAATGGTTTTTGGCCAGTTTGCGGATCTGAATCTGGTTACCATAAGCAGCGATACTGAAGCAAGGTTTTCACGATACAGATCTGTACTGGGTCCGATGTCAGGTAAAAAGTACCCTGCAGGAACGGCGATCCCCGGGGAACTGAGAAACACGTACTGGTACTACCTCGATTTTAAAAAGTGAATTTAACTTCAGTAATATTGATTGCCCGGAACTGAAAACAGATTCAGATCATATAAAATAATCTTTTAAATCCTAAGCTATGAAAAAGTTTCTGATCCTTTTTTCCCTTGTCGTTCCCTTTATACTTTATTCCTGCACCGGTGATCAGGTAAAGAAGGAAGATGACAGGCTCAAAGTGATGGCCTATTATTATACCGGCTGGAGAAATTTTACACCTGACATTCTTCCGTATGACAAGCTGACTCATATCATCTTTTCATTCACCGAAGTAATTGACGGAGAAATGAAATTTCCGGAAGACTCATTGGGACTTATTCTCAATGAACTGGTTAAACGGAAGAAAACGCATAATAACCTGAAAATCATGATCGCCTGCGGAGGCTGGGCAGGTTCGGGGGGGTTCTCAGAAATGGCCAGGACGCAGCAGGGTCGCGACAGGTTTGTTGAAAGTGTTGTGAAATTTATCAGGCAATACAAGCTTGACGGGCTTGATATCGACTGGGAATATCCTGGCCTTCCAGGTATAGGCAATCCTTACATCCCTGAAGACAGGGAGAATTTTACAGCACTCATGTGTGAACTGCGCAAAGGCCTTAACACGATCAGTGACAGCCAGGTTCTTACTTTTGCTTCAGCCGGCTGGGAAAGGGCCTTTGATTTTATTGAACTTGATAAGGTTATGAAATGCGTAAACTACATAAATGTCATGTCCTACGACCTTGCAGGCGGGGGAGATCCCTATACCTCACATCATACAAATCTTGGATGGGTCAGAATGGAAGACATCAAAGGTACGCCGGCAGAGGCCAAAATAATTGAAAGAGGAGAATCAACAAAACCCTTCTCGACCGAAAAAATGGTTGCTTTCCTGATGGCAAGAGGTGTAAACCCGGCTCAAATAGTGATAGGATCAAATTTCTCAGGCAGAGCCTGGCAGGGAGTCCCCCCGGAAAACAACGGATTGTACCAGCTTAACAGGGGAGCATGGAGAGGCCGCGGCAGTTATGCAAGGATCAGGGAGGGAATGGAGAATATGAACGGATTTGTCCGCTACTGGGATCCGGTTGCAAAAGCACCATACCTGTATAATGCCAAAGACAGTATATTCATAACATATGATGATACGATGTCGGTACGCCTTAAAACCCGGTATGTCAAGGATCTTGGCCTGGGAGGTATAATGTTCTGGCAGCTTGGCGCAGATGCTCCTCAGAATGGCCTGGTGGATGCCATATACAAGGAAAAAATGAAATGATAAAAAATTAATAAACATGAGAACCAAGTATTTTTATGAATTGCAAACCATAATTGGTTTCTTTGTCATTGTCATTTTTTCACTGTCACCTTTAAAGGTATATTCACAGGATGTAAAGCAGACTGAAGAAAGGATGATGAGGCAGGCAGATGAAAATATTGAGAAATACCGGAAGGGCGATATCACTATCCAGTTCATTACTCCCGACGGGAAACCTCTGCGGAATGCCACAGTGGAGATCAGGCAGAAAACACACGATTTTCTCTTTGGATGTATAATTTTCGACCTGATCAGGGGTGAAAATCCATATAAACCAGAACTTTTTAAGGAGAGGTTCAAAAAGATCTTTAACCTGGCAGTATTTCCATTTTACTGGCCCGGATACGAATCAAGACAGGGATTTACTCAGTGGGAGGCAATGTTACCGGTAATCGACTGGTGCAAACTCAATGGCATAACGACAAAAGGCCATCCGCTGGTTTGGGCTACACAATCGGGAATGCCCCAATGGCTGAGTGAATATAACGTAAATGAAACTGAAGAACTCCTGAAGACAAGGGTTTTAAATATTACATCAGGATTCCGTGACAAAATCGAACTCTGGGATGTGGTAAACGAACCGATCCATGTCAGGACCTGGAAAAACAAGATCCGGAATTTCAATGATGAGAATGACTGGGATATTTCAGAATCCATCCCATTGGTCGCTGATTATGTGGAGGATGCACTGAGATGGGCAAAGCAGGGAAATCCCAAAGCAACACTGCTTATCAACGAATACAGGACACTGGCTGATGAAAGTTCCAGGAAGAGCTATGAGTTGCTGTTGAAAGAACTGAAAAAGAGAAATGCTCCTCTTTCAGGCATAGGGATACAGGCTCATGAACCCCGTCAGGAATGGTTTTCTCCCATAGAGGTCTGGAAAACTTTCGACCTCTACTGGGGGATGGGATTTCCGATACATATAACCGAATATCATCCTCAGTCATCAGGGGTACCAATAACGGGGATATGGAGGAGCGGATCATGGACGCCGGAAGCCCAGGTTGAATCTACAGAACAGTTTGTAAAACTGTGTTTCGGACATCCGGGGGTAGTTTCCATCAACTGGTGGGGTTTCTCCGACCGTAACATCTGGCTTCCGGGCGGAGGTCTTGTCGATGAGGAATACAGACCCAAACCGGTCTATCTTATGCTCGACAAACTCATAAATCAGACCTGGAAAACCAGCATATCGGCAAATACCGGCAACCAGGGAACGGTTTCATTCAGGGGATTCTTCGGTGAATATGATATTGTAGTCAGTAAGCCGGATGGCAATATTGAGGTATTTCCTGTTCATGTGAGCAAAAAAGAGGAAAACAAGTGGGTGTTCACTACGCATTGATACTGAAGATAGCCAGCTGGCGCAGATCCCCACTGGCACGGATCGCAGATCCGCGCCACTTCTTACCTATATAATGGGGACAGATTACAACCGGGCAAAACGCAAAATGGTTAATTCACGAAGTGACCTAAAATAATTGTTTTTGCGAGCTCGACGAAGTCAGATCGGCGCCAGCAAGGAAGGGATCTTTGTTCAGTGCCACTTTTAATCAAAAAGTTGGTTCAACGAATGATCCGACGACTTCACTGCTCAGGCCAGGATCATTGTCGGCCATGATAACTGTTACCCAGGGTTTTTCAGGATCAATGTCAGTCAGCCTGACTTTGAGAACGACTGGTTTGTTGCCTGACAGGACTGCCTCATGTTCTGTCTTGTCAGCAACTGCATTGAATGTCCTGATCCCGATCTTATGTTTACCCTTTCCGGAAATTGAAACTGTCAGCTCTATTTCTCCATTTTCTGACCGTTGAGTTTCCGTACTGAACCATACTTTACCCCTATCACCGTTTGAAGCCGGATCAGCATAATTTGCGAATACCGAAACGGCCCCCAGGAACCTGCTTACAGGCTCCACCCATATCTCCTTGTAGGTGGCAGTATTTGTTCCCGACCAGAAAGGTTCGTCACCCGACATGCAGTCCATTCCCACGGGCAGGGCGCCGACAAGATTTTTCAGGCAGTAAGCGAAATGCGGTGCAAAATCATAGCCTGTTCCATACATCAGGCTTTGGCTGAAGGGATTGGCTCCCAAGACCCATTGAAGCTGTTTTCCGGCAATTTCCATTCCCGCTTTGTCTTTTCTCAGGCGCGATGCTTCAGCCAACGCCCAGGCGGAAGAAAGGTTTATGTTGGTGTTCCCGTGGAAAAGATCATTGAAATATATCGGGAAAGTCCGGAGAACATATTCATCAGACAGATGTGTGCCATCATTGAACTGACGCAGGAGGTCCGCCCGGAGTTTCTCATCCTTTTCAGCCATGATTTCACGGCGGTTCCATACTGAATTCGGAAGCAGATCGTAAGGAGCTGCGATTGCGCTTCCTCTTTTCATGAAGAATTCACTGTGGAGAACGGCTGCACCATACCAGTCCATCCATTTTCCATCATCAGGATAAGCATTGCAGAGATGCGATAATGCGATCAATGGAGCCTCCTCGAAGGCTGCGTGGTAATTATGTATAACCTGCCGGCGCTCTGATGTGGTGTAAAAATAACCGGTTATCGGAATGCCCTCTATAAAGCTTTGTTCCTGGCATTTAATAAGTAATTCTGCAAGCTGCAAAGCCTGCTTTTTATATTTGTCTTCTCCGGTTATTCTGTTCAGTATCACTGAAGATGTTACACCCCATGAAGCTTCCCTGTACTCGGCCAGATCCCAGGCAGCACGCGAAGCAATTGCGGCTTCCCAGTCCTCAGTCGCTGCAATGAAGGCTCTTTCGGCAAGATCCGGATTGAACTTTTTAAATGCTTCTGCACATCTGCCCAGTACAGCTGCTGCCAGGAAATTCTCCCACGGCACATTCTGAGCCTCCGATACCATGTCGTCAATTGTACCGATCTTATTATCGGTATAGATCCTGCCAAGTGCCCAGCTCATATGGTAACCATCCCCGAACCTGGTTTTCAGAAGCCAGTCCAGACCCCATGCTGCCTCATTCCTGATACGATCCGAGAGTTCGGGATCTGTTTTTTTCTGAACCAATGCATCCAGATTGTTCAGCATCGCAAAAACAGCCATGGCGGTCCGCCAGTAACCCTGCGAAAGATCGCCTGCATCATGCCAGCCACCGTTTATGATCTTCCTTTCATCTCCCCTGAATCCCTGCCAGTCCTTGTGACATTCCAGATGAACTCCCGGAACATTGAAACCGCAGCGTTCACAAAAAAAGAAGTTGATTGCATTGAAAACGGGTCCGAGCCAGATGTTCTCACCTATTGGAAACGGATTAGATTCAAGGGAACCGCTCCTGATACGGTATGTGCCTTCCGTTCTGAGATCTGAAAAATCAATCAGCCTGAAAGTGCCGTTCATAGTTTCAATGGTTCTGACACTACCATTATAAACCACATTATTGCCGGGATCTATGATCTGGAAGTCGCTCCCGGCGCCGGCACCTGCAAAAGCTGTCTTGTTATCCCCGGGCCTGTAGCCCGTATGGCTGAACGAAAATTTGCCCGGAGCAACGTTCCATCCCTCATACTGATCTGCTTCAACCCTTTGTATCTCGATTTTATCGAAATCATACGTCACAATACCTTCTTCCTCAGGATTGTGTCCCCTCAAAATCTGATTAATGGTGAACACCGTCACTTTGTTGCGGGGCAGGTGCGGAAACTCGAACATCACATGGTTCCATTCACCTGGCTTAAGATCGTGGATGAAATGATCGCGTCTCGAAGTTGTCGCACCCGGAACAAATCCGTCGTTGTTTATGTTGATATTAAAACTGTATGCAGGCATGGAAGTGGGATGAACGTAAACCCAGAATGAAAGCCTGTTATAGCCCGACCAGTCCTGCGGTTTGCTGAACCGGAGACTGAGGGATGAAGATCCTCCCTGTCCTCCGTTGAATGAATCCCATTTACTGCGGTTTTTCCTGTAATAGTCTTCATCACGTAGTGAAGTCATGAACCTGAGTGAACGGCTTCCGTCTTTTGCACGCTCTTCGGTGTAGCTCATCTCCCCGATACCTCTTACTTCCCAGCCGGCATCGTGTTCCATATCATCAATGACCAGGGTTTCAAAAACAGCCTTCTTCTCCCAGCTTGCCATCAGGGAGTTTTGCTCAGGAACCTCGAGGGGGAACGGATCGTAGCGACGATAATCTGTTCCGGTCTTTCTGTCTGCAGGATTGCATGAAGCAACAGCAAGGACCCAGGTTACAAATAGAAATTTTTTCATACAGTGAAGGATTTACGGTAATAATAAGATTACCAATAAAGTTAAGAAATTTTCATCATAACCGGCCTATATTCTGCCCGGGCTGTCATCTTTCACCCCGAAGATGTAAAAACCAGGAATTTATCATACCCCCAGGCCAGTGATAAATATTTCTCATTTTGTTTAAATTGATCCGGTAAAAATACCATTTGAAAAAATTTAGGTATATTGAATCATTAAATTCTGTGCCCTTTATCAAAACCTCAAACTATAAAAATATGACAACACGACGCATGTTTTTGAAAAAAACCGCCATCACCACAGCTGGCATTGGCCTCGCCCCGGCTTTTTCCACCGTATTTGCACGGTCCGCTCCTTCCGACAGGATCAATATCGGCCTCATCGGATGCAACGGGATGGGATTCGCTAATCTGAAGGAGTTTCTCAATCACAGCAAGGTTGAGTGCCTTGCCCTTTGTGATGTTGATGAAAATGTACTTAACCAGAGAGCCGGAGATGTTGAAAAAATACGCGGAAAGAAACCGGTCAATCTTTACCACGACTGGAGAAGGCTTATCGACAACAAGGATATAAATCTCGTGATTGTGGGTACCCCCGATCACTGGCATTGCCTTCAGATGGTTGCAGCCTGTGAGGCCGGCAAGGACGTTTATTGTGAAAAGCCGATCGGACGGACCATTGAGGAGTGCAATCTTATGGTAAAGGCGGCAAAAAAATACAACAGTGTTGTACAGGTCGGACAGTGGCAAAGGAGCGATCCCCACTGGCAGGAAGCAGTGGATTTTATCCGGTCAGGCAAACTAGGGAAGATCAGGCTTGTACGGGTATTCTCATACCAGGGATGGTGCCCCTCAATTCCGGTTTTACCTGATGAACCTGTTCCTTCAGGCGTCGATTATGATATGTGGCTGGGCCCTGCTCCCAAGCGTCCGTTTAACCGGAACAGATTCCATTTTACCTTCCGGTGGTTCTGGGATTATGCCGGCGGGCTTATGACTGACTGGGGAGTACATCTCCTCGATTATGCCCTGTACGGAATGAATGTAACTGCTCCCCGATCAATAATGGCAATGGGTGGGAAATACGGCTATCCCGATGATGCCTGTGAAACGCCCGACAGCTTGCAGACACTGTATGAATTTGACGGATTCAATGTCCTTTGGGATCATGCCATCGGCATTGATGACGGAGCTTACGGACGGAATCATGGCCTGGGATTTGTCGGTGAAAACGGCACCCTGGTGATCGATCGCGGCGGCTGGGAAGTCATCCCTGAAACTGTGAACGGAAAAACACGGATGGAAGCCGTACCTCTGAAAAAAGGGGCTGGAAAGGGGCTGGCAAACCATGTTGTAAATCATCTTGATTGCATTGCCAGGCGGGATTCCAATACCAATGCAAGTATAGAGATCGGGGCCCATATCGCCAAATTCTCGGCACTCGGTAACATAGCTTACCGTACCGGAAAGAAGCTTGTATGGGATGGTACCAGGTTCACCAACGATACTGGGGCCAACAGTTATCTTGTGCCTGAATACCGGACCCCGTGGAGTTTGCCGCGAATCTGACCGCTACAGGCAATTATTGCTTTAACTGTTATTTCAGGGAACTGTTCAAATAATCCGGATACCTTACGAAAGCTCCGGACAATAAGAACGGACGGGATTTCCTGAAGGTGCTTTTACCAGCATTGAAAAAAGATATTCATTGATAAATCAAGTGGAAGATTATGAGCTTCATGTTCAATCCTGTTGACTTTGATGATCAGGGAGCAATCAACAGGATATCTCTGGATGAGGAAACAGCAGCTTCGATTGTTTCGGGAACCGGAGAATCTGCAGTTTACATCTCGGAATTACTCTCAGATCTGACTAGTGAAAAGGAACGTCCGGTCATAGCGGTTTTCGACGGTTACATCGGAGCCTTGTGGGAACAGAGCCTGAAACTGGTAACTGAAAACCTCGAATCAGTATCTGTTAAGGTCATCCCTGAGGACTTCAGGAAGGTTTTTAAATCATCCGATCTTCTCGACGAATTGTTTAAAGGGCACCTGCCTTCAGACAGGGAAAAGGATCCTGTCCTTCTTTTCGGAAAGCTGTTTAAGGGAACTTATGATGATATCCTGGATGATCAGAAAACGGATGAGTTGATTGCAAGGCTCCGGGTTCACAGGAATTCCGGCGGAGCAGGAAAAGTGATCCTTGTATATGGATGCGGGAGTGCCATAAAGCGGGTCAGGCAATTGGCGGATTATGTTTTTTACCTTGATGTTGCACCCAAAAACGTAATACTCAGGGCAAGGAAAGGACTGTTCGCCAATCTTGGGGACACTGCCCCCAGGGGAATCGATGAGTTTATAAGACGCTGCTATTATGTCGATTATGAGATTGCATCGAGACACCGGGGTGAACTTCTGACAGGCAGTCATATCGATTTTTATATTGACGGCAATGATCTGTCGGTCCTGAAGATGATGCCCCGCCGGGCTTTTGACTCAATAATGTCGGCACTGGTTAGATATCCGGTGAGATGCAAGCCCGTATACCTTGAAGGTGTATGGGGCGGCCAGTTTATCAGGAAATTCCGGAACCTGCCCCGGTCGGTCAGGAACGTAGCCTGGGCCTACGATCTGATCCCGCTGGAAGTTAGCATCGTGGTTGCTTATGGAAAGACCGGTATTGAGTTCCCTTTCTTCACATTTGTTCAGAAAGAAGGTTTAAACCTGATGGGGAAGGAATGTGTTGAAAAGTTCAAAGGATATTTCCCGGTGCGGTTTAATTATGATGATACATGGCACAGCAGCGGGAACATGTCGATCCAGGTCCATTCAGGGCACGAATACAATGTTGAGAACTTCGATGAGCTCGGGAGACAGGATGAGGGTTATTACGTGGTTGCCACCGGGCATGGAGCAAGGACATTTGCAGGTTTCAGCGAAGATGCCGACGTGGATGAATTCATCTGCGAGGTAAAAAAGTCGGAAACGGAGCATACGGTTGTCGATTATGAAAAATATGTAAATTATGTCAGGTCTTATCCCGGGATGCAGGTACTTTTACCGGCAGGAACGATACATGCATCAGGCCGGAACCAGGTGGTACTGGAAACAGGAAGCCTTACCGTCGGATCCTATACATATAAATTGTATGATTATCTGCGACCCGATCTCAACGGCAGGCCCAGACCCATACATACCTGGCACGGGGAACGCGTCTTGATGAAAGACAGGAAAACGGCCTGGGTAAGGGAAAACCTTGTCAGACCTCCCGTGATCGTCAGAAAAGGAGAAGGATGGGCTGAATATATTGTCGGGGAACATGACCTCCTTTATTTCAGCCTCCGAAGATTTGAATTCGAAAAGAAAATTGAAGATGACACCCGGGGCAGGTTCCATGTTCTCACCCTTGTCGATGGCGAAAAGGTGATTATCCGGTCTGCAGAAAATCCTGAATTATTTTATGAGCAATATTTCCTTGACGTTGTCATCGTACCTGCAAATATGGGCAGGTATATTGTTAAGAATGAAGGCAATCAGCCTGTCTGCATCCATAAAGCAATGTTGAAATAAGTTAACTTAAAGAGGCCGGTGAAAAGCATTATTTCACTGATGATCATATTTAAACTGCAGGGAAAAATTATTCCGGATAATTTGTACTGGTTCCGTGAAAGCATTCAATCGCAGGGTAGCAGTGAAATTGATGAAAAAACCTGTCATGTGAACTGGTATGTGCGGCCTGCCCATGAATGATTCTGTACAATATTTAAAATTAGCTGGCGGATCGATATTAATTCGGCTCTTTTTCATACATTTCACCGCTTTTTTGGTCTGATTTCAGAAAACAGCCGGTAAACAAAACCTCCATAGCATGCAACAAGTTCGATCCCTGATACTTTCATTTGTACAAACGACAGAAGACTGACGCTGAAAACTTAAAAATCATTGAAATGAAAAACAGAGTTCCCTTTCTTGTTATTTTATTTTCAATTGCCTTTTTAACCGCCGTTACAGCCCAGGAGTTCCCATTCCGTAATACTGCACTCACGGTTGAAGAGAGGGTTAACGACCTGGTTTCGAGACTGACTCTTCAGGAAAAGGCTGACCAGTTATTGTACACTGCTCCGGCAATTCCCCGGTTGGGGATCCCTTCCTATAACTGGTGGAACGAGGCTCTTCACGGAGTTGCCAGGGCGGGCTTTGCCACCGTTTTTCCACAATCGATCACCATAGCCAATTCATGGGACGAAGGGCTGATGTACAATGTTGCAAGTGCCATATCGGATGAGGCCAGGGCAAAGTACCATGAGTTTCAGCGGAGGGGAAAGACAGGTATTTACCATGGTCTAACATTCTGGTCACCGAATATCAACATTTTCCGTGACCCGAGATGGGGAAGGGGACATGAAACTTATGGTGAGGATCCTTTCCTGACCGGACGCATGGGACTGCAGTTTGTCAGGGGAATGCAGGGTGATGACCCCGTGTACCTCAAAACAGTGGCCACCGCGAAACACTATGCGGTGCACAGCGGCCCTGAACCACTCAGGCATTCATTCAATGCCAGGGTGAGTGAAGTTGACCTAAGGGAAACTTATCTTCCTGCTTTCAGGACCCTGGTGGTTGATGCCGGGGTATATTCGGTAATGGGGGCGTATAATATGTTCAGGGATCATCCATGCTGTGCAAGCCCTGAATTGTTCGGGATACTGCGTAATGAATGGGGATTTAACGGCTATTTTGTATCCGACTGCTGGGCTATTTCCGATTTCTATATGTTCACCAGGTCTGCAAAAGATCCTGCAGAAGCCGCTGCTATGGCTGTCAAGGCCGGTACCGACCTGGAATGCGGGGTCGATTACAAGCATCTTACTGAAGCCTTTGACCGGGGATTACTGACTGAAAACGATATTGACCGAGCCGTTAAGAGGGTGTTTACCGCCAGGTTTAAACTGGGTATGTTTGATCCCGACGAAAAAGTATCTTATGCCCAGATCCCGTTTTTTGCCAATTGCTCGGATTATAACAAATCACTTTCAAGGCTTGCAGCCCAGAAATCCATTGTTCTTCTGAAAAACTCGGACAATATCCTGCCGCTTCCACGAGAAATCCGTACCCTTGCCGTTATCGGACCAAATGCCGATAATTTCGAATCTCTCATTGGGAATTACAATGGCATTGCCAAAGATCCCGTTACGGTTCTCAGGGGTGTCTGCAATAAAGTCACACCTGATACAAAAGTACTTTATGCTGAGGGAAGCGATCTGGCGGAGGGAATACATAATCTTGAAGTCATTCCTTCACGTTACCTTCAGACACCTGAAGGTACCCAGGGGGTAACCGGTTTTTATTATGATAACAGGGAAATGAAGGGAGAACCTGTTTTTACCCGTACAGATGACAGAATAGATTTTTACTGGGAGCATTTTTCTCCTTCCCCTGCTCTTCCTGATGATGATTTTGGCGTCAGATGGATAACATTTCTCATCCCTCCTGAGACGGGACGATACAGCCTGGGAAGCTGGGGATCGTCAGCCTATGAGATCTTCCTTGACGGAGAAAAGATTATTTCGGAGAAAAGTGAACATCATGCATTTCACAAGGAATACATGACTTACCTGGAGGCAGGCAGGAAGTACCGGATAGAGGTTCATTACAGGAACTACGAGGGAGATGCGGATATAAAACTGTTGTGGGCCCGCCCGCGTCCGAATATTATTGAGGAGGCTGTCAGGGCAGCAAAGGAAGCTGATGCTGTGATCCTGGTCCTGGGCTTGTCGCAGCGGCTGGAAGGTGAGGAGATGGGCATTAAGATAGACGGATTCCTTGGAGGTGACCGTACGAATCTCAATCTGCCGGATACCCAGGAAAAACTGTTCGATGCAGTAACGGCTGCAGGAAAACCGGTCATTGTCGTTCTCATGAACGGCGGGGCCCTTGCTGTTAACAACGTGCAGGAAAAAGCAGCTGCCGTGATCCTTGCCGGCTACCCTGGCCAGGAAGGAGGGAATGCCGTTGCTGATGTCCTGTTCGGTGATTACAATCCGGCCGGCCGCCTGCCGGTGACATATTATAAATCAATTGATCAGATACCGGCTTTTGAGGATTACAACATGAATGGCAGAACATACAGATTTTTTACCAGCGAACCATTATATCCGTTCGGATATGGGCTGAGCTACACCAGCTTTGCCTATTCCGGCCTGTCAATCCCGCAAAAAGCCAATGTGGGGGAAAAAGTTAAGGTGAGTGTGAAGGTTACAAATACAGGTCCAAGGGATGGCGAGGAAGTCGTACAGTTGTATCTTGCTGATGTTAAGGCAACCACACCTCGCCCTGTACGGCAGCTCGAAGGCTTTGAAAGGATATTCCTGAAAAAGGGCGAAAGCCGGATAGTGGAATTCATATTGGAACCCCGTCAGTTTTCAATTATTAATAACAAAGACAAACGTGTAATTGAACCGGGTTATTTTACTATATCCGTCGGAGGCAAACAGCCGGGATTCAGCGGATACCTCGATCCCCAATGCACGGGCGTGCTGACTGGTCGGATAAGACTGGCCGGAAAGGAAGAAAAATTTGACAATTAAGATCATGCTGGTGCTGATTGCGCTAACCTCTGCTGTTCTACACCGGATATCTGAAAAGCTTTAATTTATGCAGCACGAGAATCATCTCCTGAAAAAAAGGGTTACTCTCTTTGACGGTATATCAATAGTGGCCGGAGCGATGATCGGTTCCGGCATTTTCATTGTTAGTGCCGACATTGCAAGAACTGTCGGTTCACCCGGTTATCTGCTGGTGGTTTGGATCATAACCGGACTGCTGACGGTAATTGCAGCAGCCAGTTATGGAGAGCTTGCATCGATGATGCCCGATGTGGGAGGTCAGTATGTATATCTCAGGGAAGCTTATCACCCGCTTGTTGGTTTCCTGTTCGGATGGACAACTTTCCTGGTTATCCAGTGCGGTTCCATTGCTGCAGTGGCTGTAGCCTTTGCAAAATTCAGCGGAGTCCTGTTCCCATGGATTTCCGATCGCAATGTTCTGACAATAGCAGGTCCGGTGAAACTGACAAGCACAATGGTCGTGGCAATAGCCATGATCGTTTTCCTGACGTGGCTGAATACCCTTGGTATTGTGACAGGAAAAACAGTTCAGAACTTTTTTACTTCAACGAAAGTCATTGCACTTTTCGGTTTTATCCTTATAGGCTTTTTAGCAACCCGGGGATTAAATTCCTATGAAATAAACAAGGAAGTATTCTGGCAGGCCGGTCAGCCTGGTCCCGGTAACCAGGTTGTGCCACTGGCAGGTTTCGCACTCATTGCGGCCATTGCAACAGCCCTTGTAGGATCCCTGTTCTCCTCTGATGCGTGGTATGACGTCACCTTTATTTCGGGTGAGGTTATAAACCCTAAAAAAAACGTACCCCTGAGCCTTGTACTGGGTACAGCACTTGTGTCTGTCATCTATCTGCTGACTAACCTAGTTTATATCAGGATCCTGCCTCTCTCAGGATCTCCGGATGGAACGGACATACTTACCCGGGGCATTCAGTATGCTACCGACGACCGTGTGGCTACCTCAGCCATGAGCGTCGTTTTTGGCGACTATGCAGCAATTATTATGGCCGTGTTCATAATGATCAGTACATTCGGTTGCAACCATGGACTAATTCTTGCGGGACCGAGGGTTTATTATGCGATGGCGTGCGACGGCCTGTTTTTCAGGAAGGTGGGAGAGATAAACAAAAATGGTGTTCCCGGATTCGCCATCGCAGTGCAGGGAATCTGGTCGGTACTGCTCTGCTTGTCAGGAACATACAGCGACCTTCTGGATTATGTGATTTTCGCAGTTCTCTTGTTCTTTATCCTTACAATCATGGCAATATTCATCCTCAGGATCAAGAAACCGGATCTGCCGCGACCCTACAAAACTTTCGGCTATCCGGTAATACCGGCTGTATACATCCTCGCAACAACGTTCATTATGGTCGTCCTGCTTATTTATAAACCAAAATTTACCTTCCCCGGCCTTGTAATAGTTTTGCTTGGAATACCGGTATTCTACCTGTGGAAAAAGTATTCGAAGAACGGCAGTGCAGAATCGGTTTCGTGATCAGGGTTCATCCTCCCTGGTGTGAAAAGATTCACACTTATAAACAGGGTCGTGGTGTGATATTTATGATAAAGTGACAATCTTTTTAGATTACCTCGCATAACTGCTGAAAAGTTTTCTATATTTAGGACTTTAAATAACTGAATATTATTTTGATCTGCATGATTGGCCAAGGCATGGAACCAAAGGATGTTGGATACTTAACAGTCATGTGTGATTTCTCTCCTGAATGAATCAATAAAATCAATATTAGTTGCATATGAAGAAGGATATAGAAATTGCCCAGGCAGCCAGGATTAAACCCATTGCTGAGATTGCTGAAATTCTCGGTATCCCGGGAAAAGAGATCGAACCGTATGGAAAATACAAGGCCAAGATTCCGTTGTCATTCATCAATGACGAAAATGTAAAAAAAGCCAAGCTGATACTGGTAACTGCGACAACCCCGACGCCACCAGGCGAGGGAAAGACTACCACTTCCATAGGTCTTGCACAGGCCATGAACAGGCTTGGAAAGAAAACAACCGTTGTAATTCGCGAACCATCCCTTGGGCCTGTTTTCGGAATCAAGGGAGGCGCTGCAGGAGGCGGTTATGCCCAGGTGATCCCGATGGAAGATATTAACCTTCATTTTACAGGTGATATTTCAGCAGTTGAAAAGGCACATAATCTCCTGGCCGCGCTTATAGACAACAATATCCAGCTGAAAACCAAAGACGGAAATATTGGAATTGATCCGAGAACCATCGAATGGAAGAGGGTGATGGATATGAATGAGCGTTCCCTCAGGGATATAGTAATAGGACTAGGAGGTATAACCGAGGGCGTTCCCCGGAGATCGGGTTTCGATATCACCGCAGCATCGGAGGTAATGGCCACACTTTGCATGGCTCGCAGCCTGCCGGATCTGAAGGAACGCCTGGGAAATATCTTTATCGGTTATACATATGATGAAAAACCTGTTTTTGCACGCGATCTGAAGGCAAACGGAGCAATGGCTGCCCTCCTTAAGGAAGCCATCAAACCAAATCTTGTTCAGACTCTCGAAGGAACACCGGCCATCATACACGGCGGTCCGTTTGCAAATATTGCCCAGGGAACGAACTCAATAATTGGAACGAAAATGGGAATGTCGCTAAGTGATTATGTTATCACTGAGGCCGGTTTTGCCAGTGAACTCGGTGCCGAGAAATTCCTCGACATAAAATCGAGGACCGGCAACCTTAAAACCGATGCAGTGGTAATTGTGACAACCGTCAGGGCACTGAAATATCACGGCGGAGCCAAACTGTCAGCTTTGCAAACTGAAGACCTGGATGCATTGAAGAATGGTTTTGATAATCTCGATAAACATATTGAGAACATGCGGTATTTCGGGTTCAGGCCCGTTATTGCAATAAACAAGTTCGAAACAGATACTGAGCAGGAACTTAAAATGCTGATAAACTATTGCGAATCTCAGCATCTCAAGGTGGCATCCAATGAATCATGGTTAAAGGGAGGAGAGGGAGCCGAGGAGCTGGCTCAAAAAGTACTGGAACAGATTTCTGAAGGCAACGATGCATACAACCCATTATATGAGCTAGAATGGTCATTTGAAAAAAAGATCGAAACAATCTGTAAGAAAATGTATGGCGCAGATCACGTTGAATATACTGTTAAGGCAAAAAATCAGCTCGACAGGATCGAGCAGATCGGATTTGGTAACCTGGCAGTATGTATAGCAAAAACACAGAAATCACTTTCAGATGATCAGACTAAACGTGGCAGACCCCGGGGTTTCATCGTAAAGATAAGAGAGGTTGAACTCTCATCAGGCGCGGGTTTCATCGTCCCGATAGCCGGAACTATTATGAGAATGCCGGGCCTTCCAAATTCTCCTTCTGCCGAAAAGGTCGACATAGATTCCGAAGGACGTATTTCAGGATTATTCTGATCACGTAACTCCGGTTACGGAAGCAAAAGCTGCTTGAGGTGAGCAACAGGAATCTCCCTGCCGTCTCCGCTTTTTGTCTTGGTTCTGTATATTTTGTTACTTTAGATGCCTGAAGTTTTTTTATTAAAAGATGAAAAGGCTTGCACTATATCTTTTCCTGGTTCTGATGACCCTGAATGATCCCATTGCTGAAGGCCAGTCAAAATACTACCATCGACAACAACCGGTATCAGGTTACGGAATAAAAGCAGGTATCAATTATGCCGGACAATCAACTTCAAACAAGGCTGCAGAGGTTAGTTCTTCCGAAATTATGGGTATCAATGCAGGCGGCTATTTCAATTATTTCTTCCTGGGATCTGTTGCAGTACAGGCTGAATTTCTTGTGTCTGGCAAAGGATCGCACTGGAAAGATTATTATGATGAGGCAAAAGATATTGTGAGCTATATTGACCTGCCGGTAATGATTCGTTATCAGCCGATAAAATTCATGAATGTTCATGCGGGCCCGCAGGCGGGCATGAGACTGGGTGCAAAGCAGAAGGATATGAAAACCGGGATTAAAGCTGATATAAAGGATTATTACAAAACATTCGACTTCGGATTTGTTTTTGGTGCTGAGGCTGATCTTCCGTATAATCTGAATATTACCCTGAGATATATAATGGGTATTTCCCCGGCAACCACCTCAGTCAGGTATGTTGACCCATGGATGAATAACCTGTTCCAGATATCGTTGGGTTGCAGGCTTGCGGGAAAGTGATCACGGTTACAGGCGGAATTCCCTGTTTGTTGAAAACACGGATGGATTTTGACTGGAGAAGAGTGGACAGGAAATCATGAGATCACTTTATACAGGTCATAATTCAAGTTTTAGTATGAAAATACAGATGATTATCACATAACTTAATAACATCCGGCTTTTATGAAAAGATTTATTGTTTGCATAGCTGCTGTCCTGTTTATTTTATCATCATGTAAACGGTACAGTGATTACACGAATATTCCTTTTTCCGAAAAGGAGCCGCGAGACTGGGAAAATCCGGCAGTTTTTAACATCAACGGGGAAGCTTACCATGCATCATTCATCAGTTATCCTGATGAAAATTCCATAATTCATGATGAAAAGGCTGTCTCTCCCAATTACCTGTCACTCGACGGTATCTGGAAATTCCATTATGCAGATTCTCCGGATAAGCGACCCTATTGGTTTTTTAAGGATGACTTCGACACAAGAAAATGGGATAATATTGAGGTGCCCTCAAACTGGCAGATGAAGGGCTATGATGTTCCTATCTATGTAAATATTACATATCCGTTTGAAAAAAATCCTCCTTATATTGCGCATAGCTGGAATCCGGTTGGATCCTATAAAAGGACTTTTACCGTTCCTGCTTCCTGGAAGAACAAGGATGTTTTCCTGCAATTCGGTGCAGTCAGCTCCGCCTTCTATGTCTGGGTCAATGAACAGCTTGTGGGATACAGGCAGGAAAGCAAGCTGCCCGCGGAATTTAACATTACAAAATATCTGAGAAAGGGGAAAAATTCACTTTCCGTGGAGGTATACAGGTGGAGTGACGGCAGTTATCTTGAAGACCAGGATTTCTGGCGGCTTAGCGGGATCCAGCGCAGCGTCTTCCTGCATGCCCGTCCCAAAACACGGATAGTGGATTTTTTTGCCGTCGCGGATCTTGAAAACAATTACAGGGACGGGAACCTGAAACTCAGTGTTGAACTTGGATCGACAGAAACCAATGACAGTGACCTGTCCCTGAAAGCATCGCTTTTTGACGGTAGTAATGAAATCTACAGCGAAGAGAAAAAAACAGGATTGATTGGCAGCAAGGCCTTCCTGGAGTTTAACAGATTGTTTCCTTCGGTAAAAAGGTGGACAGCCGAGACTCCCGATCTCTATACCCTCGTACTTGCTTTGAAAGACCGCTCAGGTAAAGTACTGGAGTGTGCAGGTGCCAGGATAGGTTTCAGGAAAGTGGAAATAAAGGATTCCCGGCTGCTGATTAACGGCGTACCAATCTATCTGAAAGGGGTTAACCTGCATGAACATCATGATGTTACCGGTCATGTGATCGATGAGGCAACCATCCTTAAAGATATTCAGGTAATGAAAAGCAATAATGTAAATGCTGTCAGAACTTCTCATTATCCGCAACAGGAACTGTGGTATGACATGTGTGACAAATACGGCCTTTACCTGATTGATGAAGCTGATATTGAAGCACATGGTATGGGTTATGATAAGGATGTCACACTCGCGGACAAAGCCGAATGGGCAGCAGCCCATCTTGACCGGATGCAGGGAATGGTTGAAAGGGATAAGAATCATCCCTCCGTGATAATCTGGTCGCTCGGGAATGAATCAGGTGACGGGCACAATTTTCTTAATAATTACAAATGGACCAAAAACAGGGATGTCACACGTCCCGTACAGTATGAACGTGAGGGAGAACAGACAAATGCGCCCGAACGCCATTCGGATATCGTTTGCCCGATGTACTCAAAAATTGAATTTATCGAGAAATATGCACAGGATCCGAAAAACGACAGGCCCCTTATTATGTGTGAATATGCTCATTCCATGGGAAATTCTACCGGAAATCTTCAGGATTACTGGGATGTTATTGAGAAATATCCCCTGCTGCAGGGAGCATTTGTATGGGACTGGGTCGACCAGGGACTTCTTAAAACTGACGCGAACGGTATTAACTACTGGGCATATGGAGGTGATTACGGTGAAGAAGGAATCCCGAGCGATGGTAACTTCTGTATTAACGGATTGACCTGGCCTGACCGGACTGGTAAACCGGGATTATCTGAAGTAAAGAAGGTATATCAGTACATCGGGTTTGAACCAGTCGATCTGAAAACCGGCCGGATCAGGGTTATTAATAAATATGACTTCATAACATTAGCTGACTTTAATATATTATGGACAGTCTATTCTGACGGAATTGCAGTTAAATCCGGAAAACTTGCCTTTCCTCACCTTCTCCCGCATCACGACACTGTTGCAGTGGTCGCGTTCGGTGATATTGAACCTGCACCCGGCACCGAATATTTCCTGAATTTAATGGCAACCAGAAGTGATGAATGGAACCTGATCCCGCCTGATCATATTTATGCCGCCGAACAGTTCCGGCTGCCCGTTGAAGGAAAACCATTCTTCGGGAAAAAGGATGAGCTGCTTGTTTTACAGACAAAAACCGAGGATAAAATATTTGTTGTAAACGGAGAGGGATTTACTGTCAGGTTCGACCTTGAAAAAGGGAGAATGGCTTCATTCAGTTCAGGTGACAGGGAATTATTGATTCAGGGACCGGAACCGGATTTCTGGCGGGCTCCTACTGATAACGACTACGGATATGGAATGGATGTGAAACTCGGTGTCTGGAAAAAAGCGGGTGAAAAGGCTGCAGTCAGAAAGGTGAATATTACTCAGCCTGAAATGGACAGGGTGATTGTTGCAATGGAATATGATATCCCGGGATCAGGGGGGGAGAAAATTGGCGGATACGTTTCAACTTTCACAGTTCTGGGTTCAGCTGATGTGATCGTGAAAAACCAGTTTTCGAAAGTTTCTGAGAAAATACCGGAGATACCAAGGATGGGCATGCAGATGAGAATACCAGAGATTTATTCCAACCTCAGGTGGTTTGGCCGGGGACCGCATGAGAACTATTGCGACAGGAAAACCTCTGCTTTTACGGGACTTTATGAAAGCAGCGTGGATGACCAGTATGTGCCCTATATCCGCCCGCAGGAGAATGGTTATAGGACCGATACCAGGTGGCTGACCCTCACGGACGAGGATGGCAACGGACTGCTTGTAAGCGGCTTGCCTATGATATGTTTTGCGGCTTTGAGAAATATTCATGACGATTTCGAATCGCCGGGGAGGCTGTCACAATACCGCAGAGATGCCAAAACGGCTAATACTCATACAAATGATGTGAACCCCAGAGATTTTGTAAATCTTAATGTTGACTACGGGCAGATGGGCGTTGGCGGAGACGATTCCTGGGGAGCTGAGATCCATCCGAAATACAGGCTGATGGACAGAAAATATGAATACAGTTTCAGGATGCGTCCCGTAAAAAGCGGTGATGATATATTGAAACTCGCCAAGGAAAGATTTTAAGGGATGATTGAATTATTTCAGGATCTTTTGAATGTCAATCGGTGCCTGTTTGTAATTTTCCTTGTCCCATGGTTGGAAGCAGTACGCAACAACATTGAGTGTTAAATCATAAAAAAGAATAGATGAGCAGGATACTTGAATACCTGAGGATTACTCCCTCTGATCAGTCCGTTGACTACGTTGAAAATAAGAAGCAGTTTCACCTTTTCACGCTATTAACCGAACAGAGACATCCCAAAACACTGTCTCTCAGTTCAGTGATTGCAGATGATACTGAAAAGGGCCTCAGGATGCTTCTTTCTGTCGATGAAGATATCACATCAAAAATTGAAAAATTATGCATGAATCCTGAGCTGCTCGAGATAGCAGTTAATGCCATACACAGTGCCATAATTACAGGGAAAAAGATTTATTTCTACGGCTGCGGTGCTACGGGAAGGCTGGCCAAGCAGATGGAAAGTACCTTCTGGAGACCTTTCTGGAGAAAGCTCAGGCAGTCTGAATACTGGATAAAACTGGAACCTCACCTGCCCTCAGATATCGAAGAACGGCTTATCGGTGAGATGACCGGGGCTGACAGGGCCCTGATAAGTTCCCTTGAAGGATTTGAAGACCTGCAGCTTATCGGAAAGTTACAGCTGTATGACAGGAAAATAGAGAAAGGTGATGCGGTGTTTTGTGTAACCGAGGGAGGAGAGACATCTTCCGTGATAGGAACAATACTTGCTGCCCGGAAGCAATATGGCGACGCTGCCGGCAGGGCTGACAGCGAAACTTCCGGGAAACTGTTTTTTGCATACAATAATCCCGACGAACTTCTGCTTCCATTTGACCGGAGCAGAAGCGTGATCGAAAACAAGGGTATAACCAGGCTGAATCTTACCACCGGCCCGCAGGGAATAACCGGATCAACCAGGCTTCAGGCAACAACCAGCGAAACTTTCATCCTGGGTGCAGTGATGGAAGAAGCGTTGTACAGGATATTGCGCGGGTTCCTGAATGACAGGGAACTTGCTGACCTGGGATTTGAGAAAGGCTTTGGACTGACTGACAGGCTCCTTTCGTTCGGCGAAGTTAAAAAAAGCGTGGATAATGTCGCATCCGGGATAGCCCGGTTTACTGAACTGGAAGCTTCGGCTTATGCCGGACATCATTTTTCAACATATTTTGCCCGGGAATCAATGGTTACCGTGTTTATTGACAGTACTGAACGCAGTCCAACCTTCAGGTTGTTCCCGCTTGATACCGTTGAGGAGCCGGAACGCAAGTCGTGGATCCAGGTCTGGACCGACAGCAAAACCATTGATGATGCCTGGCAGGTATTTCTTGGCAGGAACTTCAGGGGACTTGAGGAGTCTGTTTATAAATCAGTCTTTGAAAAGGAGATTGATGACCCCTACCTTAAGGATGTTGCGCTTAAAAGCCTTCTTAAAGCAGGGAACGACCAGCAATATCTCTATGATCTGTCTTTCTCCGATTCAAATATAAATAAAAGAGGGCCAAAACCGGGAGACATCGGAGTAATCGTATGTGTCGACAATGAAAGAACCCGGGTAGACGATCCTTCCAGCTCGTTTGGGCAGTTCGGATCATTGGTGAGATCAAAGGGCGGAAAAGTAGCCGTTATTTCTGTTACGGATGAAAATGCTCCGGCAAACAGACATCAGTTTAAGGGCGATGTGGAAGTGTCAGTTATCCTTCCTGCATTTCCTGATCCGATCGGATTAAGACGGCAAATGGCTCTCAAAATGCTGCTTAATGCCCACTCAACCGCTATGATGGCAAAGCTTGGCAGGGTGACAGGCAATACAATGACAAATGTCAATCCCAGTAACCTGAAATTGATAGGCAGGGCGACTTTTCTTGTAATGAGCCATGTTAATGATGTTATTGCCAGGGAAAATTGGATCAATCGTTACGGCAACAGGGAAAGGGTAACATTTGAGGAGGTTAATGCAGTTCTGTACGATGCAATTGAATTCATGGCTGTTAAAAACCCTGATCAGACTGCAGAAGTAGCCCTTTCAATAATACGAATCATCGAAGCACTGAAAAGCGGTCAATATGTTAGCTGGGATGAAGCTTTGGCAATACTGTCATCAAAAGGATTGAACCTATATCTTCAGGAGGCCTGAGTTACCTGTATGTGATTTCAGTCCTGAGAACAGAATTTTCCCCTGTCATTACGTTGATTACATCGTAGACGAGCGGTCCGGTGAATTTTCTGGCCAGTGTCACCCTTGTAACGGAGTTGGCCGGAAGGGTAATTGAAGAGGGTGCCTCTGCCGGGCCGTTGACAAGAGAAAAAGTAATATCTGAACTGTTGGTTATTTCAAAAAAGATACTCCTGTCATTCTGGTAATATGGCTTGGCAGTCCTGATGCACTGCTGGAAGAATGGCCTGGCAAATTCTTCCTTTCCGGCTACTATGTTCCTGAAATATGCAAGGGTTCGTCCGGCGAAAAGAGCCTCCTTCAGGGCTTCAGGTGTCCTTGCCTTTGCAAAGACAAGAGTCATCGGCCTGTTTGGATATTCAGGCTCCCGGTAATCTTCGCTGATATTCCCGTGTTTGTCGCTGTTGGCCATTACTGCAATATTATGGTCTTTGCAGAATGTCAGAACAAGAGGATAATACTCATCGGAATTGAAAAATTCTATTCCATGGATCCATTTCTTTTCAAGGAAGCGCTTATGGATCGGATATAGCTTTGGTATTCCGTCAGCTTCCTGTGCTTTCCAGCCCGGATGGTTCCATTGGATGAATGCTCCCTGTTTTAATGCCTCTTCAATTGCGTCAGACACGGAGTCCCGGACCAGGGCCGTGGCATCGTTGATAAACAGGGCATTAAGATGTCCGGGAGGCATGGAGCGGGTAAGTTCTGCCCCATGTACCAGTATCAGATTCCTTTCAGCTGCCGCTCCCTGACATATCTTCCACGCTGCATTATGGTCCACCGGAATATAATTACTGTTTGGGGTGTATTCAATATGATCAGTTATTGAGATGGCATCAAGACCATCCCTGTAGGCTTCCGTAACACGGTTGACCGGCCATACAGACCCGTCAGAGAAAACAGTGTGAAGGTGAAAATCACATTTCAGGGTTACATAACCCGGAATGTCCGGAACATTTACGATTTTTCTCTGACCGAAACCTGCAATAAATATGAAAGTTAACAGTAACTGGAATAAAATTAGCCTTTTCATTGATAAATGTATAATTGGTTTATATTCTTGTTCATCAGTTAGTGTTTCAATCACAGTGGTGAGTCAAAAAGTCAGCACGGAGATTCAGGCTTGTTTTTATTACCATTTTCCTCCTTGCAATTCAGTGTCAGCCGTTGTTTGAGTATTCTCCCGGCACTTTACTGGATCTCTTCATAAAAGTAAGCCATTTTCTCATCTGCATCATCCCAGGTAAATAGCTTTTTTTTCCTGTTGACCCGGAAATAGTTCAGCATGGCAAAATCTCCTGCACACATTGTTGTGTGAACAAAAAGGAAAAGAGAAAGACTCCATTTCCACAAACCCGGGACTGACAGGACAAGGTATACAAGTACGATCGTTGTTATGATAAAAGGGAACCAGGCAACAAACCCGAATTGTTTCCTGGTTGTCACATGCCTGTGAGCAGTTACGTAGAACATATACTGCTTCAGGTCCATACCAACCCTTATGTTTTTTGCCCCGGTCAGATAATAGGGAATTATATGGAGCAGTTCGTGAACCGGAATATACAATAACGGGAACACAACCAGCCCCAGGATTGAGTGAAGTAACAGGTATTTATAGGGGAAATAGCCACTGAGGTTGACCCTTACCGTTAATGCCAGACCAAGTGTGAGGATGCATGCCGACCAGAAAAAAACAATCAGGCCCGATTTCCTTCGCAGATAATCAAGGATGAATGGAATGAGTTCATCATAAGGTATTTTAATTAATTGCCTGTATCTTGACTGGTCTTCAAGATCATTCACATTCAGTGCCATGAATTAAGCTTTTTCCAAATTTAACTTTTTGGGAAAGTAATGCAAAAGGAATTATGGGAAATAAAATCATCGTAACCTACATTGTTTTCCGGGTGGTTATTATTCCGGTCATGAATATGAAAAACTTTCATAAATACTCCGGCAATTATTGGATTAGGGGTTCTTTTTTAGATACAATATACCGGTATATGTCCGGGAAAGAAGAAATCGTCCATTTTATTTATCCGGTAATTAAAGGGGGTTGTGTTTTTTCCTGCAATTTTGGAACGAAAATCATGTTTTATCAAATGGCCCGTATTTTGATACCTTTGCGTGAGATCACATTCACATGAAACTTGTGATACCGATATTACTGTTTTCTTTTTCCCTGGAAATCACTTTGGCCCAGACCGATAGCTCTATTGCAGGGAACGATACACTGCCGCGTAACTTCTACCTGCTGCACACCAAAGAAAGAAACGGTGAAAGTCTTCCTGAAATTGACCTGAAAGAAGTTGTTATCATAGGCAGACAGTCAACGTCAAAGAAATTTCCATTCCGCAAGTATGAACGGCTGATTTATAACCTGAAAAAAATCTATCCGTATGGAATTGTTGTACGGGCAAGACTGGAACAGGTAAATCATGAATTAATGAATATTCCCGATGAAAAGGAACGGAAAAAATATCTCCGGCAGGTTGAGAAAAATGTTTTCAGGGAATATGAGGATGATGTCCGGAATATGACCATTACCCAGGGCAAACTTCTCATCAAGCTCATCGACAGGGAAACACGGAACACCTCCTATGAACTGATAAGGTTTTACAGGGGAAATCTGTCAGCCTCTTTCTGGCAGGCCATTGCCAGAATATTCGGGACCAATCTTAAGGCTGAATATGACCCGTACGGTGAGGATGCTGTTATGGAAATTATCCTGCAGGAGATCGAAGCAGGCAGATTATAATAATATCTGTCGAATATGATGAAGCGAACATTTATTGCCGTAAAGATAGAAACAACCACCGAAATGGAACGACTGGTTGTAAACCTCAGGTCGCTTCTTGGAAATGAAAATATTAAATGGGCCGATATTCGGAACATACACGTTACCCTTGCATTTATGGGGGATACCCCGGTCGTAAAGATCGCTCCCATAACTCAGTTGATCAAAGGAAAATGTGCCGGATTCGGAAAGTTCGACTTCATGCTGGCAGGAACCGGGATTTTTAGAAATTTCAGGGATCCGAGAATCATCTGGGCCGGAATTAAACCGCAGGATGGGCTTATTAAACTGAGAGCCCTGATCACGGAGTGTTTGGAAGCTGGAGATGTCGGTTTTGACGGGAAACCCTTTGTTCCACACCTGACACTGGGCAGGCTGAAAAACATCAAAGACATCGAGAATCTCAGACGGGTTCTGGAAAAATACAGGAATATTGAATTCCAGAAAGTCTGGATAAATGAAGTTGTCCTTTTTGAAAGTATCCTTAAACCGGCCGGACCGGTATATATCCCGCTGGCCACGCTTCCTCTAAGTTAAAGTCTGTTGGATCCTGGTGTTCAGCTTCTGTGTTCTTCGGAGAATATTGATCCCGGGTAATTCTTCCCTGTGAAAGCAGGGCGTCAATCTTTTTCCCGGGGGAGTTAATTAACCTTCCTTACATTACTTTGCAGGAAAAAATCATTTTTTTTGTTTTCTTTACGGAAACAAACCATCTGATTTTTGGGATGACAGACTCTTTTGAAGCCAGGGGGAAGAGGAAAAAACTCGTCGATGAGCTCCGGCGCAAAGGGATCACCGATGAGGAAGTACTGAGGGCCATTAATACCGTACCCCGTCATGCATTCATGGATCCGGCATTCCTCAACCATGCATATGCCGACAAGGCATTTCCCATCTCATCCGGGCAAACAATTTCTCAGCCTTATACCGTTGCGGTTCAGACCTCGCTTCTGCAGGTTAGGAAAAGGGATAAAATACTGGAGATAGGTACCGGATCGGGATACCAGGCCGCAATCCTGGCTGAAATGGGGGCAAAGGTTTATACAATTGAAAGGTTCAGGGAATTGCATCTGAAGGCCCAGCATACTCTGTCACTGCTGGGCTATTCAGCAACCTTTTTCTTCGGCGACGGGTATGAAGGGCAACCCCAATACGGACCTTTTGATGGCATTATAGTCACTGCGGCTGCCGCTGAGGTTCCTGAAAAGCTGATGCGTCAGCTTAAAATAGGGGGCAGGCTGGTGATCCCGCTTGGTTCGGCAACTTCCCAGACCATGACATTGGTTGTACGAACGGAAGAAAACAAATTTGATTATTCCTCACATGGATATTTCATTTTTGTGCCTATGATAAAAGGAATTGTAAAAAGCTGATTTGTTTGGGAAACCTGAGTCCTTGTATGAAAAAGCTCGACGGGGATTTTGCGGATCATGATGGTTCAGAATCAGTTAATATGCCATCCGGAATATGAAAATAAAAATTATTGAAAAGTGAAGATATATACACTGGTTTTTAATCCGATTGAAGTAAATACTTATATAATTGCTGATCCGTCAGGGGATTGTATAATTATTGACTGCGGCTGCTACTACGGGCATGAGTTTGATGAAATGGATTCTTTCATTCAGGATAATAAGCTTAAACCCGTTTTGCTGCTGAATACCCACTGCCATCTCGATCACATTTTCGGGAACGGCTGGATGCTTGAACGATTCGGTATCCGTTCGCATTACTGCAGGGAGGATGATTATAACAGGATCGATGCCCCGGTGCATGCCCGGCTCTTCGGACTCAATATGGAACTACCTCCCGAACCGGCGGATTATCTGGAGGATGGACAGATTGTTTCCCATGGACAGATCAGACTCACCGCACTTCACGTTCCGGGGCATTCCTCAGGAAGCCTTTCGTTCTACAGCAGCGACCTGAAAGCCGTATTTACCGGTGATGCCCTCTTTGCAGGCAGTATCGGAAGAACGGACCTCGAGGGGGGAAATTTTGAGACCCTAATCGCGAGCATCAGGAACAAATTATTTTCACTTCCCGACGACACCATAGTCTACCCCGGACATGGAGAGTGTACTACCATTAAAGTTGAAAAAGAGACAAATCCCTATTTTATTAAAAGCTGACAAGCCTGGTTTTTAAAATAGTAACTTATTGCTATTTTCGCATATGAGTTGACCGGAGAAGTGATTCCGGGTTCCGGTTTTTCATAATGAACAGTACTTGTAACGGGAAATTGATTTTTTTGCCTGAATGAAGTAACCAGTATTTCCGGAGATGTAAAGGATTATCCGGAAACCAAAGGGATCCACAGTGTCTAAGAATCATCCTTTGCGGACAGGTAAAGACTTTTCCCGGTTACTCCGGATTGCAGTAAGTTGTATGAACCAAAGTTTACGGATTTTTGTTAGGATGATTGATTTTGTGGTGAAGATGAATAGCAGATACTCATTTCCTGTTTTGGAATACAGCTAGAATACCCATCCCGGTGATGACCAAAATATCAATTATATGCTTTCAGACAAATTTGAAAACCGTCACAATGGCCCCCGCGGAGCTGAAGTCACCCGAATGCTTGAAACAGTCGGTGTCGCTTCCCTGGATGAACTGATTGACAAGACTATCCCTGCCTCTATCAGGCTGAAGAAACCTTTGGAACTTCCTGCTGCAATGACTGAATATGAATATCTCGGTCATATCAGGCAGCTGGGATCAAAAAACAAGCTTTTCAGATCTTTTATAGGACAGGGATATTATGGTGTTGCACCCCTTTCCGTTATAGTGAGGAATGTTCTGGAGAACCCGTCGTGGTACACCTCCTACACTCCCTATCAGGCGGAAATCTCACAGGGTAGGCTGGAAGCCCTGCTGAATTTCCAGACCATGATAGTTGATCTGACCGGAATGGAGATTGCCAACGCCTCGCTGCTCGATGAGTCGACGGCTGCGGCGGAAGCAATGATAATGATGTTCAATGCGCGATCAAGGGAAGCAATAAGGGCTGGAATAAACCGGTTCTTTGTCAGCAATGACACCTTCCAGCAGACGATTGCTGTTCTTGAAACACGGGCTGAGCCGCTTGGGATCGAACTGGTAACCGGCAGATTTGATGAGGTTGCAATCGACGGAACGTTTTTCGGGGCGCTTGTTCAATATCCGGCCGCATCGGGTCAGATAGAGGATTACCGGGAATTTGCGGGGAAGGTTCATGCTTCCGGTGCGCTTCTTGGCGTGGCAGCAGACCTTATGAGCCTTGCCTTACTCTCTCCTCCCGGTGAATGGGGCGCCGATGTGGTGGTCGGTTCCAATCAGCGGTTCGGACTTCCGATGAGCTACGGCGGTCCGCATGCAGGATTCTTTGCCACAAAGGATGAACTGAAGCGAAGCATGCCGGGCAGAATTATCGGAGTGTCGGTGGATGCCCAGGGTAACCATGCCCTGAGAATGGCACTCCAGACACGGGAGCAGCATATTAAGCGTGAAAGGGCCACTTCAAACATATGCACCGCACAGGCACTTCTTGCAACAATGTCGGGTATGTATGCACAGTACCACGGGCCTGAGGGACTGAAGAATATTGCTTCTCACATCAGCAGATCAGCTTGTACAATCAACGGGATACTGAAGGATCTTGGATACAAACAGGCAAATACCAGCTTTTTTGATACCTTAAGGATAATCCTTCCTGATGAGGGTTCAGTGGAAAAGATCCGCAACCTTGCACTGGAAAGCAGGATCAATTTCCACTACCCCGGAGGCAACATCGTAATGCTTAGCACAGATGAGATAACCACTCTTGAGGAAGTGAACCTGATCACTTCCGTATTTGCCAGGGCTGCAGGCCTGAAGCCTCGTCCGGCAGATTCGTTCTGCAGTTGTGGTTCAGCTTATGAGGCTTTTACGAGGAAATCGGAATTTCTTAAAGCTTCGGTTTTCAACAGGTTCCATAGCGAAACTGAGATGATGAGATATATCAAAATGCTTGAAAGGAAAGATTTTTCACTGACTCACAGCATGATATCACTTGGCTCCTGTACAATGAAGCTGAATCCTGCAACTTCGATGTTTGCCATGAGCTGGCCCGAATTTGGCAATATTCACCCGTATGTTCCGGCTACCCAGGCTGAGGGATACTATCAGGTAATGGATGAGCTCGGTGAAGCACTGAAGAAGATCACCGGATTTTCTGCAATCAGCTTCCAGCCTAATTCCGGGGCAGCCGGTGAATATACCGGGCTGCTGATTATGCGGGAATATTTTAAACAAAGGGGAGAAGGCAACAGGAATGTAGTCCTTATTCCTTCCTCGGCGCATGGAACAAATCCGGCAAGTGCCGTGATGGCCGGTATGCAGGTGGTAGTGGTTGAGTGTGATGAGGGTGGCAATATTAGCCTGGATGACCTGCAGGCAAAAGCGGAACAGAACAGGGAGAACCTGGCCGGCATCATGATAACCTATCCATCAACTCACGGGGTATATGAAGAAGCTGTTGTGGAGATGATAGGGATAATACACCAGAACGGAGGCCTTGTATATATGGATGGTGCCAATATGAATGCACAGGTCGGACTGACAAGTCCGGGTTATATCGGGGCCGATCTTTGCCACCTGAACCTTCACAAGACCTTTGCGATACCTCATGGTGGCGGTGGGCCAGGAATGGGTCCCGTACTTGTCAACGACAAACTGGCAGAGTTTCTTCCCACGCATCCCCATGTTCAAACCGGGGGATCCAGCGGGATTAAGGCAGTGGCTTCAGCTCCATTCGGAAGTGCACATATACTGACAATATCCCATGCCTATGTAATGATGATGGGTCCTGAGGGCCTCACCCGGGCAACAGCCCTGGCCATACTGAATGCAAATTATATTGCTGCTGCACTTAAAGGATGGTACAAGACACTTTACACCGGAAACATGGGATTTGTCGCGCATGAGATGATCCTCGATTGCAGGAACTTCAAGACAGAGACAGGGATTACCGAGTCGGATATTGCAAAGCGGCTCATGGATTACGGTTTCCATGCACCTACCCTTTCATTTCCCGTCCATGGTACCCTGATGGTGGAACCTACCGAGTCGGAATCACTTTACGAACTGGATAGATTCATTGAAGCCATGAAATCAATATGGGAAGAGATCATGGAAATTAAAGAGGGCAGGGCCGACAGGAATGACAACGTGTTGAGGAATGCTCCTCACACCTTCAGGGTTGCTGCAGCAGATAAATGGGAGCATGGTTATGGAAGGGAAAAAGCAGTTTTCCCGCTCAGATGGGTCACCGAAAACAAGTTCTGGCCATCGGTGGGCAGGGTGGATGACGGCTATGGCGACCGCAATCTTGTCTGCACCTGCGACCCTATCGACTCCTACAGGATGGAAACCTTGAAATTCTGAGAGATCAGGCCTGATATTCTACCTGAGCTCCCGGGCCCGGAAAAGTGAAAGAAAAAAATCCTGCACGGGCGATAGATGCGGTGTAACCATATGGAAAGCTGCAGGGATAGTGATTTAAAACGTTATTGCAATGCAGGACTCCTCCTGGAATGATCTGACTGGTCTGCTCGACGGTAAAAACCCGGGTTACAGGCCTGTCGGCTTCATTATCGACAGTCCGTGGATCCCGGGGTGGTACGGCATATCAATGCTTGATTATTATACCTCCGATGAATTGTGGCTTGAATCGAATCTGGCAGCAGTACAACGGTTTCCGGATGTTTGGTTCATGCCTGGTTTCTGGCCGGAATATGGAATGTGCACTGAACCATCTGCTTTTGGTTCACGAATGATTTTTTCGGAGAAAAGCCTTCCCCACGCAGAGAAAATAATATCTGATATTTCTGATATTGTAAGGTTGCCCCATCCTGATGTCAGAACGGACGGCTTGTTGCCATTCGTAATAAACAGGCTTAAAAACTGCAATAAGGCTATCAGTGATGCCGGATATCAGGTGCGATTCGCCGTTTCACGCGGACCATTCAATATTGCCAGCTTCCTGCTGGGTACCACCGAGCTTATGATGGCAGTGGCAATTGACCGGGAAAATACTCACAAGTTACTGAACAGAGTCACTGATTTTATTTGCGACTGGCTTTCATGGCAAAGAGAATGCTTTCCATCCGTCGATGGCGTACTGATCCTCGATGATATTATTGGTTTTGTAGGAGAGGCTGAATTCAATGAGTTTGTAATACCTAATCTTAAACGGATCTTTGACTCAACCGGATTCAGAATAAGATTCCTTCATAATGACGCCGACGGACTGATCACGGCAAGGCACCTTTCAGACATGGGCGTGAATATGTTTAATTTCTCCTTTAACCATTCACTGTCTGAGATCAGAATCCTGGCAGGAGAAGATATAATTCTGGTAGGAAATATTCCGCCAAGGGATGTGCTGGCAGCCGGATCCGCCGGCGATGTTGCTGCTGCAGTAAAAACAGCATTGGCAGAGGTCCCTGATCATAGCCGGATTGTCTGGTCAGCCGGTGGAGGTATGCCGCCGGGTGTCAGCAGCGAAAATATCAGGGCATTTGTGGAAACTGTCAGGGACATGGCTATATAGGGGATGCTGGATTCGTCCGGAGTACCGGGTCAGGACGAAATTTATTACATTAAGTGCTGCCTGCACCGACTCACTCCAAACTTTTTAATTACTTTAGTCACTTTAAGCTTTAACGAATAATAATTATTTTAAATAAACCGACAATGAGAAAGCCTCTATCAATAATTCTTACTTTCATGCTAGTAGTGTCATCCTGTGGGCCTGGCGGAGCCAGTAAGCAGAAAAGTAAAGGCCCGAAAGCATCTTCGGAAGATAAATATCCCGTTCAGCTTATCACTGTTGACCCTGGTCATTTCCATGCTGCACTTGTACAGAAATCGATGTTTCCCCAGGTTTCACCGGATGTGCATGTTTATGCACCTGACGGTCCGGACCTGCAGCAGCATCTTGACAGGATAGCATCATACAACAAAAGGCCGGTTGATCCGACATCGTGGAATGAAATTGTTTACAGGGGCAATGATTTTTTTGAGAAAATGCTGTCGGAGAAACCCGGCAATGTAGTCGTACTGTCAGGGAACAACAAGAAGAAGGCTGAATATATTTCGCGGTCCATTGATGCAGGTTTGAATGTTCTGGCTGACAAACCAATGATTATCTACCCGGAAGATTTTCCCATTCTCGAGAAAGCCTTTCAGACAGCTGAAGAAAAAGGCGTTCTGCTGTACGACATAATGACGGAAAGGTTTGAGATAACCACGATCCTTCAAAAAATCCTGTCGCAGAATGAAAACGTGTTCGGTAAACTGACAACAGGATCCAGAAAAGACCCGGCAGTTTCGAAAATAAGCGTACATCATTTTTCGAAACTTGTTTCCGGAGCTCCGCTGATACGTCCGGCATGGTACTTTGATGTTGAACAGCAGGGAGAGGGAATCGTTGATGTTACCACTCATCTTGTTGATCTGATCCAGTGGGCATGTTTCCCCGATCAGATCCTCAATCCTGCTGATATAAACATGGTATCGGCAAGAAGATGGCCCACTGTCATCACACGGGATCAATTCAGGGGAGTTACGGGTTATGATGATTTTCCGGAGTTCCTGCTGAAGGATGTCCGGGACGGCAATCTTAACGTATTCGCAAATGGTGAAATGGTATACCAGATTAAGGGAGTATGGGCAAAAGTTTCGGTCGAATGGCACTACCAGGCACCTCCCGGCGGAGGTGACACGCATTATTCAGTGATGAAAGGCACCGGATGTGACCTTGTTATCAGGCAGGGCCGTGAGGAGAAATTCATTCCGACACTGTATGCAGAGAACATAAGAGGCAGGGATATTGAAAGCTTTACCACTGATCTCAGGGAGGTTCTCGCAGCATTGCCTTACGACAGCCTTGGAGTTGAACCTTTCGGGAAATCGGCTTTGAGGATCAATATTCCGGATAAATACAGGGTGTCGCATGAAGAACATTTCGGACAGGTTGCCTCAAAATTCCTGCTTTACCTCAATGAGGGAAGCCTTCCTTACTGGGAAGTGCCCGGAATGATAACAAAATATTACACAACTACCAGCGCGTTGAAGATGGCACTGGAAAAACAGTGATGCCCTTCCGGTGCCGGAGTACAGTTGAAAGGCCGGAATAACTGATTATGAGGCGAACCCTGTACTTACGACATTAAGTAAAAAGGTCTTCAATTACCATTGAATAGATATCTGATAAAGATATCCCTGCAGCTTCAGCCTGCTTTGGAACAAGACTTTCCCGGGTCATTCCCGGTACTGAATTGATTTCAAGGAAAAGAGGATCATCACCTGCGACAATGAAGTCGACCCTGACAATTCCCCTGCATCCGAGCAGATCATAAATCCTTGAGCTAAGCTCCCGGATCTTGTCTGTAAGAGCCTGGGTGAGATCAGCCGGAGTAATTTCGACGGATTTACCGGGAGTATATTTTGCTTCAAAGTCAAAGAATTCATTCTTGCTGATTATTTCTGTTACCGGAAGCACCAAGATCCTTTTTGAAGTTTTTACCACACCGCATGCCACTTCCCTGCCTTTCATAAGGGTTTCTGCCATTACCTCATTGCTTTCTTCGAAAGCTTTCATTATTGCCGGCAACAACTCATCACCGGTTTTAACTTTTGTTACGCCGAAGCTTGAACCGCTGTCGTTGGGTTTGACGAAGCAAGGCAGACCTACACTCGTAATTATCTCGTCAGGGTTAATTTTATCTGAACGCCGAATAAGGACTGATTTCGCCATCGGGATTCCGTATTCCTTCAGATAAAGCTTGCATGCCTGTTTGTTGAAAGTAAGGGCAGAACAGAATGCACTGCAGCTTGTATAGGGTATGCGCATCATATCGAAGTATCCCTGTAACAGTCCGTTTTCGCCCGGGGAACCATGGATTGCGATAAAAACCGCATCGAACCTTATTTTCCGGTCATCCAGTCTGAGTGCAAAATCATTCTTGTCAACAATGTGGCAACGTCCCCTGCTATCTTCCCAGTACCAGTCGAAACCCCTTATCATTATGATATATGCAGAATAAACCGCGGATAATACTTTATAAACCTCGCCTGCGCTCTTTACTGATATTTCATATTCAGGAGAGTCGCCTCCTGCAACAATAGCTATTGTTCTCATCTGTAAAAAATAAACTGTAAAATTACATATTTTACCGGTGGAAGATGGTTCACTTAATGAAATTAAAATGATGCCTTATTAGATGCTTTATAAGGGGGCTTTTTTTTGATTGGATTCTCAACGGTAAGCACGAGGCAGGCTGGTAAAGCTAATTGTCGGGCCTGGATATCTGTTTGAATAATCCAGAGCTCCTGTATCATCCCAATTTATCAATAATAATTACCTTTGATGAAATTATAAAAACCGCGAAAATGAAAAAAGGTTGTTTGATTTGGCTTATAGCAGGTATTTTTCTGGCACTTGTGATAACAGGTCTTGTATCGTGGGTGACAAAATCCTATAATCAGATGGTTACGCTTCAGGAAGGAGTAATAAGTCAATGGGGTAATGTGGAAACCCAGTATCAGCGCAGGGCTGATCTTATCCCTAATTTTGTTAACACGGTCAAAGGAGCTGCCAACTTCGAGCAGGAAACCCTTACACGAGTCATTGAAGCAAGGGCCAAAGCCACCCAGGTAAACATCGATCCTGCAAATATGACGGCTGAGAACATGCGGCAGTTTCAGGAGGCCCAGGGTGAGTTAAGCTCGGCTCTTTCGAGACTCCTGGTTGTCGTGGAAAAATACCCTGAACTGAAGGCTACCCAGAATTTCCGTGACCTGCAGGTTGAACTTGAGGGTACAGAGAACAGGATCTCGGTTGAACGGAGAAAATTCAATGAGGTTGCCCGCACATATAATACTCATATAAAAAGATTTCCCCAGAATTTCCTTGCGGGGATTTTCGGATTTGAAGCCCGGCCCTATTTTGAATCGGCGGAAGGGGCCGAAAGAGCTCCGCAGGTTCAGTTTTAAACAGGTTGTAAAAATGGAAACCAGGGCCTCCACGTTCTTTTCCAAAGAACAGCAGGAGCGTATCCGCGAAGCTGTAAGAACTGCGGAAAACGAAACTTCCGGTGAGATAAGAGTACATATTGAGACCAGTTTCAGGGGAAATGTTCTCGACAGGGCTTCATGGATATTCAGGAGGATCGGAATGCATGCTACTGAAAACCATAATGGTGTTTTGTTTTATCTTGCAGTCAGGAACAGGGAATTTGCAATATTGGGAGACTGGGGTATCAACTCGAGGGTTCCTGAAAATTTCTGGAATGAAATCAGTGAAGTAGTCAGCAGTCACTTCAAGGCGGGAGATTTTACGGAAGGTCTTGTTGAGGGTATAATTATGACCGGGAACAAGCTCAGGGAGCATTTTCCGCATAAAAGTGATGATGTAAATGAGCTGAGCGATGAGATCTCATTTGATGAACCCGATCAACCGGCTATTATATGAGTAGGCGAAGATTCCTGGTTCCGGCAGGTCAGTTGTTGTTGCTTCTGATCATAATTCAATGCCATGACATTTTTGCCCGGGAATTTCCTGACAAGCCTTTTCCTCCCAGGCTGGTTAATGATTTTGCAGGCCTGCTGACAGACCGGGAGGCAGATGCTCTTGAACGGAAGCTTGTGGCCTATGATGATTCCACTTCCACACAGATATCAATTGTAATTGTGACGGATCTGCATGGCTACGACAGGTCCGACTATGCCCAGCGCCTTGCCGAGGAATGGGGAATCGGGCAAAAGGGCCTGGACAATGGCATACTTATCCTTGTAAAACCAAAGACATCAGAAAGTACCAGGGGAGAAGTATTCATAGCTCCCGGATACGGACTGGAAGGTGTCGTACCTGATATCGTGTGTGCCCGGATCATTGATAATGAGATCTTGCCGGCCTTTAGGGCCGGAGCCTATTATATTGGACTGGACAGGGCAACAACCGCACTCATGTCCCTGGCCAGCGGCGAATTTCCCCCTGACAAGTATGGAAAATCACATGACGACAAACCGGGAAGCCTCGCACCAGTTGTGATAATAATAATCCTCATAATTCTCATGATGATTATCCGCAGTAACGGCGGGTCGAATCAGAAGCATCTGGGCCGCAAGGGCCTGCCGTTATGGATATTGTTATCAATGATGAATTCGGGCAGCAGTTCCCACAATGGCAGCTGGGGAGGATTTTCTGGAGGCGGCGGATTCAGCAGGGGTGGCGGAGGTTTCGGAGGATTCGGGGGAGGAAGCTTCGGCGGCGGAGGTGCCGGCGGAAGCTGGTAGAAAAGGCCAGGAAAGCCATGTTCGACATCCATTATACCTGACCTGTTTCAGCCCCTGCCGGAAACATAGTTCCTCCATTTATCGATCACCTGCTGCATGTCCGCAGGCAGTTCGGAGTCAAATACCAGTCTTTTGCCTGTCACAGGGTGATCGAGACTGAGTGTTTTTGCATGCAGGGCCTGCCTTGGAAGTAAACTGAAACAGTTTTTTACAAACTGATAATACTTGGCATAAGTAGTTCCTTTCAGTATTTCATCCCCGCCGTATTCTTCGTCATTGAACAGAGGATGACGGATATAGCTGAAATGGGCTCGTATCTGATGCGTGCGGCCCGTTTCCAGCCTGCATTCAATCACTGAAACATAACCGAAGTCTTCAATTACCCTGTAATGCGTTATTGCCGGCTTTCCCTGGCTTCCGTCAGGAAAAACCTGCATAATTTTCCGGTCACGCAAATTCCTGCCTATATGACCTGTAATTGTGCCTTCTGATGCAGCAGGAACTCCCCAAATTATCGCAACATACCTACGGTCTGTGGTCCTTTCATAGAACTGTCTTGATAACCTGTTGAGAGCATGCTCATTCTTTGCCACAACCAGAAGGCCCGATGTGTTTTTATCTATCCTGTGCACCAAACCCGGGCGGAGTTCACCTGAACTGAAAAGTGGGAGTTCCCTGAAATGCCACATCAGGGCATTTATAAGGGTCCCTGAATAATTTCCGTATGCCGGATGCACAACCATCCCCGGTTCCTTGTTAACCACTATCATGTCTTCATCTTCATAGAGGATATTTATTGGCAGATCTTCAGGGATAAGTTCGATTTCCCTCGGAGGAACCGGGAGGACTATCTGAACGGTGTCGCCCGGCTTGACTTTATAATTAGGCCTGACAGGAGAGTTGTTGACAAGAATATTGCCGGCATTGGCTGCATTCTGGATCCTGGTGCGCGATGTATTCTCAATTCTTGAAGAAAGGTACTTGTCAATTCTCAGCAGCGATTGACCCGGATCGACAACATATCTGTAATGTTCGAACAATTCCTGCTGTTCATTAAGCTCCTCTTCAGCCATCCGGGCATTATTTGGTTTTTATGAATCGTAAGTTTCCCGCCGGCCTGTTGTTGATAGTTGTCACCATTGTGTAAATGCCGGCCCTGAGCATCGACACATCGATTCTTTCGGCGTAGGGAACCTTCATTATCTGCCGGCCCGTAAGATCGATGATAGTTATGAAGGCTGAACGCGAAAGCCTGAGATCTTCAGATTCAATGTTTATAAAATCATTTGCAGGATTTGGCCATATCCTTAATACCGATTTCCTTTCTTCTGTAACGGAATCATCGGAAGAAGCTGGCTTGACGGGAGGGCCTGTGATGGGTCTTATCATTACGCTGCCGTTTACCATGGATTGGTACCATTGTCCGTTCAGCCAGTAAAACTGCCTTCCCCTGTGAGGTGTGTTTATATCAAACCCGGCATTGAGAAAAGTTTCAGATCGTTGTTTCCAGCCCACATAAAACACATCATCTACCATAACACCGTCGGGAAGCACATAGGTGTAAAACCCGTTTATGTCTTTTCCCTGTTCGACCATCACTCCCTCGAATGAATAGATTATATCACCCGGCCTGTCATTGATGTCGTTCCATACAACGATATCAAATGTTCTCAGATTGGACTTCAGATAACTGTCGTTGAAGCAAATGCTGACCGCCCGGAGAGTATCCTGCATATAGGATTTGAACCTGAGAGCCACCATGGCATTTCTGGATCCGAGGCCGTTAATTCCGTAACCTCCTTCAGAGGTGCCGTCGTCGTATGCAAAATAATTGCTGAAAACCTGATTGTATTTTATTGTGTCATTTTCTTTACGGTCAAATCCGTCTGTAATCAGGTATGATGTGACCAGGAAAAGGGCAGAATCGGTATTTGCAGTATTAAAGGTATAAATGAGCGCTGCATTGTAGTCTGAACTTGTCTGGGGATCGATGTTTCTTGCCCCGGCAGAGAAGGAATGAGCAAGTGTGCCCCTGTGCATATCGCGGATTGTGAAATTACGGGTTACGTTCCTGACAATGATGTCGTTATTCCGGTAATGAATCGGTATTGAGGCTTCCATTTCCTGCAGGAAAACCTGTCTGAATTGTTTCCAGGGCATGGCTTCATAGGTCTTGAGCAATGATCTCAGTGGCGTTGTAAAAGCAACATCCCTATGGATAGAGTCGGCTTCGTTCCTGTTCCTGTTGAGATAAACATAGTCAACATGCCAGTGATCGCAGTTACCGACAATGGAAGGCTCGCTGAGGTCAGGGTTCAGGCTCGCCCAGTTGATGAATCTGAATCTGAATCCGCTTTTCAGGTACCGTTCATGGTCGATCCGGATCATGACCGGTTTAAACCTGTCCTGCCTTTCCCCGCCGGCTGCCTTCCACACCGGAAACCACTGTGCTTCATCCGGGGCATAGAACTGAAGCACCAGGCTGTCTTTGGGTTCGGGCAGATCTCCAAGACCGCCGGGCTGATAATAAAAGCTCAACCATATGTTGTCAGTTTTCGGATAATTGAGATTAATTGGCTGGGAGGTGAGATGATCCGCTTCGAAACCTGCCGGGGTTATTGTCTCATAAAGTCGCCCGTTTCCGTCAATGGCATCAAATGTGGCCACCCCTTTTGTGATTTGCTTGTCAGTATAAGTGTTGTTGATGAAGACTTCATTATCGCTCCAGTACCTGGGATCGGGCAAATGAGATTCCCCTGAGAAGTCGTCGATGAACGGCAGCTCAACGATATCCCCGTCACCCTTGGTGCTACCTGAACGGTACTTGTCCGCTTTTACGAGTGGATTCACCTGAAGACCGGTTACCAGCTCCTGGGAATAGCTGACCAGTGGAACAAGAATCAGCAGGATAATATAAATGATCTTCTCTTTTGTCATCAGCTTACTCTGACTGTCCTGAATACAATTCAGGAATGGTATCGAACACAAACCTGGTTGAATCGGATGGGAGTTTGGCTGAGTCAACAGTCAGCCAGAGGTAAACGGATGAACCCAGCTGTATTGTTGCATCAATGTTATATTCAGGATTCTGTTTGTATACAAACGCTTTTGCGGAATCCTCACCTGTCAGAATGGTGTTGTCATAAATTGAAGTGACAAGAGTAAGAGATGCCCCGAGGATCCTGGATTTCGCAGCATCAAGGTTCAGTCCCACAAGGTCAGGTACATCTGTTCTCTGGTTGCTCAATCCCTTGCCAAGGACCAGATCAATAATGGATCCTTTTTGAATTGAGTCGCCTTCCATAATTTCCTTTCCGTTGTAAAGCTGTTTGATCACCACATCAATTGAAATGTCGGGTATGTAGATGGGAGTTCCCATTTCAAGACCTGAACTTTCGATAAGGGCAAGTGCCTGCCTTTTGGGCAGGTTAACCAGATTTGGCATGGCAACCATTTCGGGATTGAATGCATTGATTGTCAGCATTATGTTTCTCCATTTTTTTACCCTGAAGCCTGGCCGGGGATTCTGTTCTGCGATGCAGCCGCGCGGTACTTCAGAGGTATAAACAGAGTCGATAATCTGAAACCTAAGCTTGCTTTTTCTGGCAAGTTGTGCCGTCTGTTCCTGTGTGAGGCCGAAAAAATCAGGTACCGGTCTGCTCTGACCATGACGGGTATAGAAATTCATCCATATCAGGATAATCATTACAGTGGCTACAAAAATTACTGCAGCAAGTCCCAGATGTTTCAGGAAGGTCCTGCTTAAAATAAAGTGTTTGAGACTCATACCGTGTCCTGGTGTAGATTTATAACGCAAATGTAGTTATAAAATTATAAAGCGAATCCCTTTCAACAGGCCTGAATCCGGCATCGTTTATAAGCTTGCAGATTTCTTCTGTAGTCATTGCGGGGTTCTTTTCTCCGGCGCCGGCCATGGAGTATATGCGTGTGGTATCTTCAATTGTGCCATCAAGGTCATCAGTGCCGAATGAAAGGCTGAGCTGCGCAACTTCTTTTCCTGTCATGGGCCAGTAGGCTTTCAGGTGCGGAATATTGTCGAGGTAGATCCTGGAAACGGCATAATTTCTCAGATCTTCAATCATGCTCACCTCGCCCAGGTGCGACATAGGGTTATTCTCCCTTTTGTATTTCAGGGGAATGAATGCATTGAATCCCTGTGTTTTATCCTGTAATAGACGAAGCCGTTCCATATGGTCGATACGATGGGAATATGTTTCCATGTGCCCGTAAAGCATTGTCGCGTTTGATGGGATCCCTGCCAGGTGGGCAGTTTCATGAATCCTGAGCCACATGTCGGAGGAGGCTTTTTCGGGACAGATGATCTTTCTGATTTGTTCGTCAAATATTTCGGCTCCGCCTCCCGGTATTGAATCCAACCCGTAATCTTTAAGGATTCCGAGTCCTTCTTCAAGGGAATATCCGCTTTTCCTTATCATATAATCCAGTTCAATGGCCGAGAATGCTTTAATATGAAGCCCCGGGCGGTATTGTTTGATTTGCCTGATCAGCTCTCCGTAGTAATGAAGATCATGTTCAGGATGTACGCCTCCTACAATATGAACTTCCTCAATCTGTCTGCCGTCAAACCTTTTTACTGTCTCAAGCATCTGTTCATGGCTTAAATCCCAGCTCTCAGGATGTTTTGGCGGCTTGCGGTAGGAGCAGAACCTGCAATTATAAATGCATCTGTTTGTGGGTTCTATATGGAAATTCCTGATGAAAAAGGCATTTTCACCATTTATTCGTCTCCTGACTATTCCGGCAAGAAGACCCAGCAGGGGCAAGCCGGCATTTTGATAAAGCGTAAGTCCTTCTTCGGGAGTGATGCGTTTTTCATCTGTAATCCTTTCTGCAATTTTCAGGAGTGCTGGATCACTTATATATTTTTCAGGATTTATCATATGCTTTTCGGATGGTGCAAAATTAGCAATTTCTTTTTCGGCTGCGGTAACATCATGATCATATATTCATTTTTAATGACGGCCCGGAAGAAAAATAAAAAAGGCGTCCCCGACGGACACCTCTTTTATTAAGCGATTTTATTCCGGGTTATTTCAATTTCAGTTCTGAAGAAACGGTTAGTTTTTTTCTGCCTTTAGCCCTGCGGGCAGCCAATACCCTCCTTCCATTTGGTGTGGACATTCTTTCCCTGAAACCATGCTTGTTTGCTCTTTTTCTCCTGGAAGGCTGATACGTCCTTTTCATGACTCTTATTGTTAAATTTTAAACAGTAATTTGAAAGCGCAAATTTAGACATTTTTTTTAATCATGCAACGACGGGAGTATTATTGCATTAAAATACCGGGATATAAATGACCTTTTTCGTCTCAAAATATGGCTCGTCGAAATAGTTACTTATGTTCCAAATCTTAACCTTATTCCTGAATGGTCTGATCTCTTCATCTATATCACCTCCCTTAAGATAGATTATACCGTTTTCAAGGGTGTTTCTGCCGGCCGGGGTGATATTCTTAGTTACAAGGTTAACAAATCCCGGAATTGGCATTAATGCCCTGCTCACTGCAAAATCAAATCGTTCCGTTTCGTCTTCGGCACGTTTCCTTACGACGGTAACATTTTCCAGGCCGAGTGTTTCAGCCACCCCAGCCACGGCTTTGATCTTTTTTCCAATGGAATCAAGCAAAAAGAATTTACAACCGGGGAACATTATTGCCAGTGGGATCCCAGGAAATCCTCCTCCGGTTCCTACATCCAGGATACTGGTTCCATCCAGGAACCGGATTATTTTCGCTATTGAAAGGGAATGCAGAACATGATGGATATAGAAATTATCCATATCCTTGCGTGATACCAGGTTTATCCTGCTGTTCCAGTATTCATAAATTTCCCGAAGCTGGCCGAACCTGTCTGTCTGGGCTGCTGTGACAAAGGGGAAATATCGGATTATGTCCCGGATCACTATCTGCTGCCGGTTTTTTTGAAAATGTTGTAAAGCAGGTTTTTGGCCCTGAAAAGCTGGGCCTTGACGGTCCCCAGCGGAAGATTCAGTTCCGAAGCAATTTCCTCGTATGAATATTCCTTGTAGTATCTTAGTTCAATAAGCTGCCTGTACCTGGGTTTCAGCTGGTTGACGACGCTGCGCAGGGCGGCTATCTTCTGATCGTTTATCAGAGTTTCTTCCGGGTCGGGAAGATCCGATTGTATGTTCCTGGTGATTGATTCAAGATCATCCTGTGCCTGTGGAATGGCGGACGGAAAAGCATGCTTCCTTCTTATGAAATCGATGCAGTTGTTTGTGGCTATCTTAAACAGCCATGTGCTGAAGGCAAATTCGGGAGTATAGGAATCCAGGTTACGAAATGCCTTGCCGAAAGCTTCAATAGTAAGATCTTCAGCATCAGGGATATTGTTAACCATCTTCAGGAGCATATAGTAGATTGAATCGCGGTAGCGGTTCATCAGGGTTGCAAAAGCCTTTTCATCGCCATTTCTTGCCATATTGACGAAAAGCAGATCGTTTTTTGCCTTTTCCGATAATTCGTTTGAAGCTATTTCCATTGGTTTTTTCCGGGGCTCTGCAGGTAATTGCTTAAGTAAAATGCTAAGTTCAGAAATGGAGAAAATATATCGAAAAGTAAGGAATATTTGAAAATACCTGGTTCATTAAACTTCTTCACAGCAAATTTAAATGTTACTGATTGCACAATCATCCTTCCCGCAAAGATTGCAACCGCATAGGGCCAGAAGCGGGAAAAGGAGAGGATTATGAATGAAATGTAAAAAAGCAACCGGGTTGCAGGTTCAGCAATGAGAATGATTCTGTCGCGGAGCCTGTAATGAGGAGCCGTTGTTAAGTGTCTTCTTTTCTGGCGGAAGAATTCGGCAAATGTCCGGGAAGGAACGGATCTGGTATGTGTTTCGCGGCTGGTTTCAACGGCAGTATTCTGCCTGTTGGCATGTTTGTTTACAAAAAGGTCATCGTCACCTGACAGCAGGTGGGAATGTTGTCCGAAGCCCTTGTTTTTAAAAAACACCGATCGTCTGTAAGCCAGGTTCCGGCCCACTCCCATGTATGGCATACCGCGGAGGGCCATTCCGAAATACTGGAGGGCAATCATCATGGTATCAAACCTGATGTACTTATTGAGTAGCCCTTTTTCCGATGAATAGCCCCCATAACCGAGTACAAAATCAGTTTTTTCATCAAAACCATCAACCATGCCCCTGATCCAGTTGTCAGATTCGGGATGGCAATCGGCATCAGTAAATAGAAGAAGCTCATTTTTTGCAGCTTTTATGCCGATGAACTGTGCAAATTTCTTGTTGTGGGTAAATTTGGGGTCTCTGGCTATATTGCTGATCCTGAGATGGGGATAAGCCGGAAGCAATTCTCCCAGGACGTTGTAGGAATTATCTTCACTGCAGTCATTTACCACAATAACTTCGAAATCGGGATAATCCTGTTCAAGTACCGATGTGAGATATAATCGCAGATTTTTTTCTTCGTTCCTGGCGCAGATGATGACAGATACGGGTTTGTAATCATGGGATTGAGCAGCTTTCCCGGACAGTCCTGCACTGAGGAAAAAAAAGAAATAATAAAACAACTGGATAGCGGCAGATAGAAGAAAAACAGTAAAAGCGATGTTGAAGATTAAGTTTTCCCTGATCAGCATCTGGTTTTCAAATATTGGGACAATATTAGCAAGATAATCTGAATGCAAAAAGTGAGCCTCTTAATTTAGCTAAAAACATTGACCAGTTTCAAAAATTGTTAATATTAATTTTACAGGCCATAACTAATGAATTACCTTTGTCGTTCCAAAACAGCAGGATGGTATTGTTTGAAATACAGAGCAGGGACAGGGGTACAAATGCGCGCGCAGGAATCCTCAGAACTTCCCGCGGAGATGTTCAGACACCCGTGTTTATGCCGGTGGGAACAGCCGGGACCGTAAAAGGAATATTGCAGCAGGACCTGGTTGAGGAGATAGGAGCAGAAATAATCCTGGGAAATACCTATCATCTTTATCTCAGGCCCGGGACGGATATTTTAAAAAGCTGCCGCGGACTTCATGAGTTCATGGGATGGGAAAAGCCTATCCTGACTGACAGCGGCGGTTACCAGATCTTTTCGCTTGCAAGGAACAGGAAGCTTAGTGAGGAAGGTGCGATTTTCAGGTCGCATATTGATGGGTCAAAGCATGTTTTCACACCCGAAAATACGATTGATATTCAACGGATTATAGGTGCGGATATAATGATGGCCCTCGATGAGTGCACCCCGTTTCCCTGCGATTACCGGTACGCAAGGAAATCAATGGAGCTTACTCACAAATGGCTCGACCGGGCAGTATTGCGTTACAATCAGTCTGAACCCCTGTGGGGATTCGATCAGTATCTTTTCCCGATTGTGCAGGGGAGCATCTTTGACGATCTGAGAAAGCTTTCTGCCGAAAAGATAGCATCATTATCACTGGCGGGAAACGCAATAGGAGGACTTTCAGTAGGAGAACCGGCTGAAGAGATGTACAGGATCCTGGAAATTGTCAATGGGATCCTTCCGGAGGATAAACCCAGATATCTGATGGGTGTGGGCACTCCTGCAAACATTCTTGAGGCAATTGAAAGGGGGGTCGATATGTTTGACTGCGTGATGCCCACCCGTAATGGCCGCAACGGAATGCTTTTCACCGGGGAGGGTGTGATTAACATACGGAACAGGAAATGGATGGATGATTTCAACCCCATCGACAGTTTCGGTCCCAGCAGGATAAGCCGTCATTATTCGAAGGCCTATCTGCGCCATCTCATTATTTCAGGAGAAATTCTTGGAGCCCAGATCGCAAGTATTCACAATCTTGCCTTTTACATGAAACTGGTAAAGGAAGCCAGAATAAGAATTCAGGAAGGTAATTTCAGAGAATGGAAAAACGCAATGATAAAAAAGCTTTCAGCGCGGTTATAGAATTTTTCAGTATAAAAATCATTGATCGCTATATTTTCAGGAAGTTCCTGGGAACCTTCCTTTTTTGCCTCTTCCTTATAATTACAATAGCCGTAGTGTTTGATTTTGCAGAAAAGATCGATAATTTCATGGAAAGAGAGGCGCCTGTGCGTGCCATTATTTTCGATTATTATCTTAACTATATTCCATATTTCTCCACTCTCTTCGCTCCGCTTTTCGTATTTATTGCGGTTATTTTCTTCACTTCAAAAATGGCGGCAAATACTGAAATCATTGCTATCCTAAACAGCGGGATGAGTTTCAGAAGAATGATGTATCCTTATTTCCTGGCATCACTCATAATTGCCATTTTCATTTTCCTCCTTACCAATTTTGTTATTCCTCAGGCAAATTCAAAACGCATGGTTTTCGAAGACCGCTATTACAGGCCTTCTGCTGCCAGAAGAATGCCCGTAATGAATCTTCACAGGCAGGTATTCAGGAATGTATATATATACCTTGAGTCGTTTAACCCGATAAGCCTCACAGGCCGCAATTTCACCCTTGAACAGTTTGATGATTCCGGCAGGCTCCAATCCAAGCTGAACGGAAATATGGTCAGATACGATACGGCAACAAACAAATGGAGCGTAATGACATACTATATAAGGAAAATTGACGGAAACGAGGAAACGATTATTAAAGGTGACAGGATTGACACCACACTGACAATAAAACCTAACGATTTTTCAAGGGTGCCAGGATTTGAAGGCACCATGACCTACAGGGAACTGAATGATTACATTGATCAGCTGCAGCTTCAGGGTTCTGATGAACTGAAAGTGTTTCTCATCGAAAAGCATAAAAGGATTGCCAATCCTTTTGCGGTGTTCATCCTGACACTGATTGGCGTTTCGCTTTCCTCGCGCAAGGTCAGGGGAGGGATAGGAAAGAATATCGGAATAGGCCTTGGGCTGAGCTTTTCATATATCCTTTTTATGCAGTTTGCATCTCAGTTTTCGATAAAAGGCAACCTGGGGCCTATGCTTGCCATGTGGATCCCGAACATTTTATATGCATGTATCGCTGTCTTTCTGTACAGGGTGGCTCCCAAATAAGACTGATTGATTGTCATCCATGCCGGCACTTTGCATACATGTTGTAAGAATCTGAAAATATTGATGATTGTGAGGAAATAACGACCAATCATTATTGCAAAACCCGGCAGTAATCTGTTATTTTTGTACTTTGCTTATTATTAGAAAGCAGCAGCAGGCAGTTTTAAAAAATTATTATTTCTATGGCAGTTGAAAAGAAGATCAGGGAATTGCAGGAGAAGCGCAGTAAGATACTCCTGGGAGGAGGTGTACAGGCTATTGAAAAGCAGAAAGCCATGGGGAAGCGTACGGCCAGAGAACGGATCATGGCTCTACTGGACAAAAACTCCTTCAATGAATATGATCTTTTCGTGGAGCATGATGCGCGCGACTTTGACATGGAAAACAAATCCCTTCCCAGCGATGGCGTGATAATCGGCTCGGGGACTATTTACGGGGCTCCTGTTGCAGTTTTTGCACAGGATTTCACGGTGGCCGGAGGGTCCCTCGGACTGATGCATTCACGTAAGATCACCAAGATAATGGATCATGCGCTGAAAATGAGGATGCCACTTATCGGGATCAATGATTCGGGCGGGGCCAGGATCCAGGAGGGAGTAAATTCCCTGGCAGGATATGGCGAGATTTTTTTCCGGAATACTATTTCAAGCGGTGTAATACCGCAGATCTCGGTGATCCTGGGCCCTTGTGCGGGCGGTGCAGTGTATTCCCCGGCTCTGACGGATTTTGTTTTCGTAGTTGACAATATTTCCAAAATGTTTATTACCGGACCTGAAGTGATCAAAACAGTTCTTGGTGAAGAGATATCCATGGAAGAGCTGGGAGGGGCAAGGGTGCATAGCGAAGTTACAGGCAATGCACATTTTTTTGCCAAAAGTGAAGATGAATGCTTTGGCCAGATAAAACGCCTTATATCCTTCATTCCCCGAAACAACAGCCTGAGGGCAAAAGTTTCTGAAACTCATGAACCCCTCAATGAATATCATCTTGATAAAATAGTGCCGGATGATCCAACCCTGCCATATGACGTCAGGGATGTAATCATGGCGATTGTCGACAAATCCGACTTCTTTGAAATCATGGAACATTATGCAAGGAACATTGTGATCGGTTTCGGTCGGATGGGGGGCAGGACAACAGGATTTGTGGCAAATCAGCCGCTTGAGATGGCCGGGGTCCTGGATGTTGATTCATCTGACAAGGCGGCAAGGTTCATCCGCTACTGTGATGCCTTCAATATTCCAATCATTACGCTGGTCGATCTTCCCGGATATCTTCCGGGGATAGATCAGGAACATGCTGGTGTGATCCGTCACGGAGCAAAAGTATTGTATGCATATAGTGAAGCTACTGTCCCCAAACTTACGGTGATACTGAGGAAAGCTTACGGAGGGGGGTACATTGCCATGAGTTCCCGGCACCTCAGGGCCGACTTTGTATTCGCATGGCCCACTGCTGAAATAGCTGTTATGGGCCCTGAGGGTGCAGCCAATATTATTTTCAGAAAAGAGATCATGTCGTCGGATGATCCCGACAAAACAAGAAAACAAAAAGTCGAGGAATACAAGGCCAAGTTTGCCAACCCGTATGTTGCAGCCTCGAGGGGATACATTGATGCTGTAATTGAGCCCTCTGAAACAAGGCGTTTTCTTTTGCATGCAATGCAGGTTTCGGAAAACAAGACTGTGACTCTTCCTGATAAAAAACACGGCCTGCCGCCTTTTTGAAAGAAATACCGGTAATAAATATGAAACAAACAACGGATAAGGATAAAAGACTGGGAATACTCAATATAAACTCAACAGACTACAAAACCAGGCTTAGCACCAGGTTCCTGAACAGAAAACCATATCAGCCTTCGGATCCCGGGACAATACTCAGCTTTATTCCCGGAACCATTGTTGATATCCTCGTTAAAAGAGGACAAAAAGTTAAAAAAGGCGACGACCTGATCATACTTGAAGCCATGAAGATGCAGAACAGACTGAAGTGCCCGGCTGATGGCACAATAAAAAAAATAGGAGTAAAAAAAGGTGATAAGGTTGCAAAAGGCAGTGTACTGATTGAATTGAAATAAAAGGAAACATTTTTTCCGTTCAGAACGGATTAGCGTCATTGTCCGACAGCAAATCAGGTGACTTCTACAGGATGCCTTTATAGATTACATAATCCCTGAGTATTTCCGGGATCTCGGGTTTGTCCGCATAAATGCCGTAGACAGCTGATCCGCTTCCTGACATTGAACTGTAAAGCGCCCCGTTATTATACAGAACTCTTTTGATTATGCCGATTTGCGGATATTGCTCAAAGACAGTCTTCTCAAAATCGTTTATTATATGTGATTTCCATTCTGCAACCGGGTAATGAATCAGTTCGGAAAGGTTAACTCCGGTCTTTGAAGGACTGCATTTCAGGTATGCTTCCCTGGTACTGATCGGAATTCCGGGATTAACCAGTACAATGTAGAGCCCTTCAAGGACGGCATCCACCTGTCGCAGGTTCTCTCCCCTTCCAGTGGCAAATGCCGGCTGACAATCGATAAAGAACGGACAGTCACTACCCAGATCCAGTGCGATGGTTTTAAGTTCCTGTGCACTTAAGGCAAGTTCGAATACCCTGTTCATTGTCCTGAGCGCACCTGCTGCATCGGAGGATCCTCCTCCAAGGCCTGTGCCCGGGGGAATGATCTTGTGAAGATGTATCTTAAGCGGAGGAAGGTCGTAAGCTTCCCTTAACTTCCTGACAGCTTTGATTACCAGGTTCCCGTCCTGATCTCCGTCGAGACCCAACCCGCTGAGCGAGAAAATATCCTTCCCCTTTTTATCATCGTTTACGGTCATCTCCAGGATATCGCAAAGACCAACGGGATAAAAAATGGTTTCAATATCATGAAAACCATCCGGCCTCCGGGCAGTGATCCTTAGTCCCAGATTGATTTTTGCTTTAGGAAAAATGACCATTTCAGGATATTTACTACAAAAATACCATATGGTTTGGAATAATGTGCAGAACCTTACTTTTTTTGCTTTTCAACAAGTTTTTAACAGGAAATTGTTTGTAAGAAAAAAACGTTCGGCAGGCTAGGATGCATAGTTATATTTACCTTTGGACTACCCTGAAAACAATAAGTTAAAGCCATCCATGTATTTATTAATCAGCACAATAGCATAAATGGCAAAATCGAAGACCGTATCCGGACCTGCAATCATCTCATTACCCGATTATGGAAGGGTTCCTCCCCAGGCAATAGATATGGAAGAGGCTGTTCTTGGCGCAATCATGCTTGAAAAGGAGGCAGTTATAACCATACTTGATATTCTGAAACCGGAAAGTTTTTATAAGGAGGCTCACCAGAAGATTTTCAAGGCAGTTTCAGACCTGTCCATGAGGGAACATCCTGTCGACCTTTACACAGTTACGGAGGAATTAAGGGCCACAAACGAGCTGGACAGCGTGGGCGGGCCCGTATATCTCACACAGCTCACATCGAAGGTTGTTTCAGCCGCACATGTGGATTATCATGCAAGGATCGTGGCACAAAAATACATCCAGCGCGAACTTATCCGGGTGTCGACAGAGATTCAGATACGCTCATACGATGATTCGTATGATGTAACCGATCTCCTTGATTATTCGGAAAATGCCCTTTTCCAGATAGCAGAAGGCAACATCAAGCGTGAAGTATCGCCGATCAACCTGGTGATCAAAGAGGCGATCCGGGAGATTGAAGAAGCCGGAAAGCGGGAAGATGCCCTGGTAGGGATACCTTCAGGGTTTACCAAGCTTGACAGGCTTACTTCCGGCTGGCAGAAATCCGAACTTATTATCATTGCCGCCCGTCCCTCAATGGGAAAAACTGCATTTGCCCTGTCGATGGCGAGAAACATGGCAATTGACCATGGTAAGAAAGTAGCAATCTTTTCCTGTGAGATGTCATCGATACAACTGGTTAACAGGCTGATAATTGCTGAAACAGATATTCCGGGAGAGAAGATCAAGAATGGCCGCCTTTCGGAAGAGGAATGGAAGCAGCTCGACAGCAGGATAAAGAAACTGGTTCAGGCCCCCGTTTTTATAGATGATACTCCAGCCATTTCAGTTTTCGAACTCAGGGCAAAATGCCGGAGGCTTATGGCACAGCAGAAGCTTGATATTGTTATTGTTGATTACCTGCAGCTTATGTCGGGGCCGGATAATGCAGGAAGCAGGGAACAGGAAGTCAGCAGTATTTCAAGGTCGTTGAAAAGTATTGCAAAAGAACTCAATGTGCCTATTCTTGCCCTTTCACAGCTTAACCGTTCGGTGGAGATAAGGGGCGGCTCGAAGCGACCCCTTCTTTCCGATCTGCGTGAATCGGGTGCCATCGAACAGGATGCCGACATGGTGGTTTTTATACACAGGCAGGAGAAATTCGGAATGCTCACTTTCGAAGACGGTTCATCAACCAGGGGAATAGCAGAGATCATACTGGCAAAAAACCGGAACGGCCCGGTGGACGATGTAAGGCTCAGATTCCGAGAAGAGAAGGCACAGTTTGTTGATATCGAGGATTTTGAAACCGATCTGATCACCGATATCAGAGAGGGATCACAAAGCTTTACAATCGGATCAAAGATGAATCATGACATCAGCAGGAACCGATCCTTCAATGATTTTGAACATGAAACCGACCTTCTGAATGAACCTCCTTTCATGTAGGAAGGTGAAAATCTTTTCCCGGGACGGGAGGATGTACTCAAGATGACAGTTACCCGGCCGTCCTCCTTCTCATATCAATTAAAACCTGAAGGATATCTTTATCCCGGTAAATTTGTAGCTCAGATTCTCGAATCCGGCATAAACTCCCAGCTCGGCAATGAGGAAGATCTCGCTCACGCTGTAGCCGATTTCAGTATAGCTGTTGCTGTAGCGCGATCCGAGATAAGAAAATACCAGGTTTTCTCTCATGAGCGTCCTGTTGAATACAGGCAAATATTTCATCAGAAGATAGGGCGAAGTATATTTCAAGTGAGCTTCGGCGAAAAATTCCGGTGTGCTAAGGGTATAATACCTTGGTATCATGAACGCGTCATCATGGTCATATAGCAGCAGGGGAAATGACTGATTGTTAAAATGGAAGAAGTCAAAAAAGGATATTCCCCTGTTGTCAGTGTAACCGCCTGTCCTGAACAACCATTTAAATTCCCTGTAAGCTCCGGGACTAAGTTTCTGGGATGCTTCGAATTTCAACATATTGAAATGGGCATATTTCGCTTCTCCCGGCGAAACAGAATTCATAAAATGTTCCCAGAAGAACCTGAATGTGGGCCATTGCGAGCCTTCAGGAACCTTGGTTCCCCTGATAATCCTGTATTTCTGGTATGGTACAACTGTGAGCTTTGCAGAAAAGCTGATCTGTTTTTGATCGTTGAACGGGTATCGGGACGGAGAGTTTTCTTCAAGATTAAGATACCTGTTGTCGGGAATATTGTCGGTATATTCGCGCGACAACCTGAAAAGTGAGAAGTCGGTAGTGTTTTCAAGTATATGCCGGTTATCGATGCCAGACTTCAGCTCAACATTGAATCCGTTTTTTATTTCGAAACCAAGGCCGAGATTAAGATAACGGCTTTCATAAAGCTTCAGGTAATTTTTTTTAAGCAGCAGCGATGTTGCACTGTTCAGCAAAGGTGGAATTCCCCCTCCGGTGCTGATGTCCCTGCTTGTAATTCCCGACTGCATAAAAAATCTCACAGGTTTCATCCCTCCCGAATTAATATTCATGTTGGCTCTTCCCATCAGTTTCTCCCTGCTGAATGCGTATCTGATTTCGGGATAAAGTGAAAAACTCCATTTATTCCTGAATTCTTTCGTTATTCTGATATCGGTTCCAAGGATAAACCCGTCGACAGTGTTAAAACCCGAGCATCTTGTATTTACCAGGCCGCCACCGGAGATCCGCCAGCCGGTGGTATCTGCCCAGGTATGACCAAATGCAATATGCCTCAGGGTGCGAATAAAAGGGGTTCTTTTTCTTTGTTCCGCCATTGCGGATGAATCGCCGGCAGTTTTTATCAGACTGCCGGTGCCGGGTTTTGTGCCCAACGTCTTCAGTTCAGCTTCCGACAGGGGAATGGGCCTGATGCCGGCCCAGAATGAGCTGTCCTTCTTACCGGCATCCTTTTCAATGATATATTGTGTCTTATCCTTTATTTCCAGACTCTTTGGAAGTGAATCCCTCAAACTTGCAGAAGATTCCCTGTTCATCAGGTCAGCAAGCCGGATCATATCCCGATTCGACATTTTTTCCTTCCGGAGGATCTCTTCGATTTTTCCCCGTGATTTCGTCATCAGTGTATCGGCGGCAGTGACCTGGTCTGAATATGTCCCTGTCAGCGGATCAGGCTTTTTAAGGGCAGTGTTTGCCTCCACGGTCATGTACTTGACGGAGCTTGTGTAATTAACATCGGCTTTGAAGCCCATTATCCCCATGTTCATTTCAAAGTAGTGACTCACCGGCATCCAGATCTCATCCTGCACTGGAATGTGCAATTCCCTTATATGAATCTTTCCTGCCATGTTTTCATTGGTAAGATCCACGCTGTGAAGGCACCAGACATCATCAACGACGAACAGGGTTCCCTGGAAAAGCTGCGGGCTTCGGTGTTTCGGTGTCACTTCGATTTTGCTCACGCTGTGATCGCCCTGAAGAGAAGATCCCAGGTATTTGAACCTGTAATATGAGAATGCCGATGGCGACAGGGGCGAAATCGCAATACGGGCGATGACCGGCTGATAGAAACTTGCCTTGATGTAATCCATCGGCGTTATATTGTCGTCCTGACCCGGGAAGGTTGATTTGAAAGATATAACTCTTTGAACATAATTATCGGGTGCCTTGAAATCAATCTCATTGAATGACTCGAGAAAGAAGGAATCACCCTCCCTGATCTTCACTTGCATGTCAGGAGGTTCTGATGCCCTGTTGCGTGATCCCATCCTCATGGATCTCTGAACGACCCTTGGTATCTTTTTTATATGCAGGTTCCCCTTAAGGTATACTTCTGCTTTGTAATAACTTACGTGATTCAGATGATACGGGGCAAGACCTATTACTCTTCTCATGATATAATAGGCCGGATCCTCGCCTTTTTCAGTGATCAGCACTTCAGGTATCTGATAATACTGTTCCACCAGCACAACGTTCCTTACAATGGTATCTCCCTTTATGGTTACCTCTGAAATAAAAGGCTCAAAACCAAGACTCTGGTATATAACTGAATACTTGCCGTCAGGGAGTCTGATCTCATAATCGCCCCTGGGATTTGATGTGGTCCCGTGTTTCAGTTCCTGGAAATATACGGTTGCATACTGGACCGGCTCCCCTGATCTGTCAGTGATCCTGCCCTTCAGTATCTGGGTATGGATTGAAATAAATGGAACGCCAGTCAGAATGGCGGCGATAAATATCTTCCTGGCTTTCAGCGTCAGGCATAGTATCTTTTGTTTCATAGCTTCCTGCCGGCAACAACTATAACTATTTCCCCTTTTGGTGTCTTCTCCCTGAAATGTTCAGCAAGGAATGATAATGAACCTCTTATGGTTTCTTCATGGATCTTTGTTAATTCACGTGACACCGAAGCTTCGCGATCAGGACCGCAGAATAATGCCAGGTCGTCCAGTGTTTTTATGAGGCGGAACGGGGATTCATAAAACACCATTGTTCTTGGTTCCCGGGCCAGCACTTCAAGCTTTTTGTTCCTTCCCTTCCTGGGCGGAAGAAAGCCCTCAAAACAGAACCTGTCGGAGGGGAGCCCGGAATTCAGAAGCGCCGGGATAAGAGCCGTGGGGCCGGGAAGGGATTCCACCCCGATCCCTTTTTCAATGCACTTTCTCACAAGCAGAAATCCGGGGTCGGAGATCCCGGGAGTACCGGCGTCACTGACAAGGGCAACAGTCGTACCCGACAATATCCTGCTGCTTATTGCCTCCACGCTCCTGTGCTCGTTGAACATATGATGCGATTGAATCGGTGTCCTGATATTGTAGAAGGATAAAAGTTTTCCTGTCTGCCTCGTATCTTCTGCCAGTATAAGATCAACTCCCTTCAGGATTTCGACAGCCCTGTATGTTATATCCCTGAGATTACCGATCGGAGTAGGGACCAGGATGAGCTTACTCATTGGAAGGGAACTTGCGTTTCAATATGCTGATGAACATCCTGAATGCCTCATTTTCCTTGTTAATCCCGGCACGATCCATTATAATGGATTTTGCATCATCGAAACTCCCGGCTGATTCAAGTTCTGAAAGTACCCGGTTATAGGTTTCCTGGTCGCCGTTGAATATTTCTTTTATAAAAAGGTATTTGTCATTTATCCCTATAGCTTCTGAAATGCTTGAAACAGGTTTGGTCTTTATTATTTCCAGAACATCATCTTCCGGCTTCATACCACCGAGCTTTTCATGGAAGCTTTCCGGTCTGTTGGCAAACTGGTCGGCAATAATTGTATATTCCGCAGCTTTGGGAACCGGAACCGGTTCCGGACGTTCAGTGACTACAACAGGGGATATAGGTTTATCCTGCGGGGCGTCGACCTTCACGGGTTCATGAAAAGCAGGTTTTTCCACCTGAATTTCAACTGGTTTCTTTGCAGACGGAACAGGGTCTTTCTGATGTGACCTGGATTCTTCCCTTTTTTCAGATATGTCCTGTTTCCGCCCGACATGCGAAAGATCACTGTTCCTCAGAAAAGAGATAATTTCGCTTACACTTCTGCATTTTGACTTTGCAAGCTCAATTTCTATTGCCGGAACCCCCTGATATTGCTTCAGATCGTCAATAATCTCCCGTATATCATTCAGATCCTTGATAATTATATCAAAGGTGGTCTTTAAATCCATGCTTTCAACAGTTATTTTAATGAACCAATTTTTTTACTTTGCAAAAGTAAGTATTATTCCATAAGTCTTAACGCAATTGAGTTACATTTAGCTTCCGGAAACAGGTAAACGATTATGGAATTCCTTGAAAATTCAGTCAGGATGAAAGACAGGCGGGGGTCTGTTGAGGTGATTACCGGTTCAATGTTCTCGGGGAAGACCGAGGAACTGATCAGGCGGCTCCGTCGGGCGCAGTTTGCCGGATTACGGGTTGAAATATTCAAACCTTCAATTGACAAAAGGTATTCAGATACCAGGGTTGTTTCACATGATGACAGATCTATTTTATCGACCCTGACCGACAATGCTTCTTCGATACTCCTGCTGTCAGGTAATGCCGATGTGATCGGGATCGATGAGGCCCAGTTTTTTGATATGTCAATTGTCGATGTATGCAATACATTAGCCAACAATGGAAAGAGGGTTATTGTGGCAGGCCTCGATATGGATTTCATGGGAAATCCCTTTGGTCCGATGCCGGCACTCCTTGCAATCGCGGAATATGTTACAAAACTGCATGCAATATGTATGCGATGCGGGAACCTCGCGCAGTATTCATTCCGGAAATCAGATGAATCCCGGGTGGTGGTGCTGGGTGAAAAGGATAAATATGAACCCCTTTGCAGAAGTTGTTACAACATGAGCCTGAAAAGAAATTAAAGTGTTCTGCATTTCCACATCAGATATCGCACGAATTACAGGAGGGACTCTCTACGGTCCATCCGATACCACTATAACTGATATTTCCACTGACAGCAGGCAGGTTAGTTTTACCAGTGATGTTGCCTTTATTGCCATCATAGGGAAAAATCACGACGGGCACCTGTTCATTGAAGGCCTTTCAAAAAAAGGGATCAGAGTCTTTCTTGTAAGCAGGCTCCCTGAAAACATTGGAAATTATACCGGAACCTCATTCATATTGCTTAATGATACTGTTGACGGACTTCAGAAGCTGGCTTCATTTAAAAGATCCCTGTACAACTTTCCGGTTATTGCGGTAACCGGCAGCACCGGGAAAACGATTGTAAAAGAATGGCTGGCCGATATTCTTGGCCGGACTGAAGCAGTGGTAAGGAGCCCCAGAAGCTATAATTCACAGATCGGGGTGCCGCTTTCTGTCTGGAAGATGGACGAAAGATTCAGGTATGCGGTTTTTGAGGCGGGGATTTCCATGCCTGGAGAAATGGAGAAACTCAGAAATGTCATACAGCCAGGAATTGGTATCATTACAAACATCGGAGAGGCCCACAGCAGTAATTTCAATGACAACCGCGCAAAGGCCCGGGAAAAACTCGGGCTTTTCACTGACTGCTCAATGATAATATTTTGTGCTGACCATGAAGTGATCAGGGAACTGGTGTGCGAAGACAATAATTTATCGGGGAAAAATCTGGTAAGCTGGTCATTTCATGATGAAGGTGCAACGGTTTTCGTGAAGAGCAGACTTAATGAAACGGGGCTCACATCCCTGGAGGTCAGTTATAAAGCAGGCACGGAAGTTTTTGAGATCCCCTTCAGCGATCGTGCCTCGGTTGAGAATGCGGTTACGGTTGCCTCCGCCTGCCTTGCTCTGGGCATTGACCGGGATATCATCAGGAAAGGCCTTTCCCAACTTCAAGCGGTGGCAATGAGGATGGAAATCAAAGGCGGAATAAATAACTGCCTGCTAATCGAAGACTATTATAATTCAGATCCTGGTTCCCTGGGAATGGCTCTTGAATTCATGAAGTCGCAGAATGGCAGGACATCAATCCTGATCCTGTCCGATTTCGTTCAAAGCGGCCGCAACGAGGAAGAACTGTACGGGGAGACTGCTGAACTGATCAGAAAAACAGGAATCAACAGGCTGATCGGTATCGGTCCGTCGCTAATGCGCTGCCGGAGGTTGTTTGAACCCGGGTCGGGGTTTTATGCTTCGACGGATGACTTTGAAAGACATTTCAGCAGCCGCGATTTCAGGGACTCAGTGATCCTTATCAAGGGAGCCAGGATGTTTGAATTCGAAAGGATTGCCCGGCTCCTGGAACAACAGGCCCATATTACCGTTCTTGAGGTCAGTCTGGATACAATTACTCATAACCTGAATGAGATCAGGAGATTGCTCAACCCGGGGACACGGATAATGGCGATGGTGAAGGCGTTTGCATATGGTGCAGGTTCAGCCGAGATTGCCGGGATCCTTGAATATAACAGGATAAGCTACCTGGCAGTAGCATATCCGGACGAAGGAGCCGAACTTCGAAATGCCGGAGTATCCCTCCCGATCATGGTGATGAACCCCGATCCTGCATCTTATGATGTATTGATCAGGTACAATCTGGAACCGGAGATATACAGCCTCTCTGCACTGGAAAAATTCAGGGAATCTGCTTCACGACACGGTCTGTTCCAGTATCCCGTTCATATAAAGATAGATACAGGAATGCATCGCCTTGGATTCCTGGTTTCAGAAACTGACCGGCTGATTTCTGTCCTGAAGCAGGCGGACTGTCTTAAGGTAGCGTCCGTTTTTTCACATCTGTCCGGTTCTGAAGATCCAGCGCTCGACGAATTTACACATCACCAGGCAAGTCTTTTTGAACAGGTGTCGGGGAAAATAAATACGGCCCTCGGTTATTCGTTCCTGAGACATCTTTTAAATACTTCAGGAATCATAAGGTTTCCCCGTTACCAGTATGATATGGTCAGGCCTGGCATCGGCATTTACGGTGCAGGCAATTATGAAGGGATGAATCTGAGGCCAGCCGGCCGTTTCATGACGGCAATATCGCAGGTCAAATACATTTCCCCGGGAGAGCCGGTCGGCTATGGATGCGCGTCGGTTTCTGACAGGGAGAGAAAAATTGCGATCCTCCCCGTAGGGTATGCCGATGGTCTTAACAGGAGACTGGGCAACGGGAAAGGAAGCGTTTTTATCAAAGACAGGAGATATCCGTTGACAGGGAATATCTGCATGGACATGTGCATGGCCGACATAACAGGTTCCGATATAGAAGAAGGATGTGCAGCGGAGATCTTTGGTGAGAATATCTCAATAAACGAGGTTGCCCGGATTTGCGGTACAATCCCATATGAGATCCTTACCTCAGTACCTGCCAGGGTGAAAAGGGTATTTTACAGGGAGTAAAAATACAAACATCGGTATGATTAAAATGTTGCTTTATGTATTGAAGCTTCCGGCATGACGATCCTGTGATCCTCAATACCTGGCCGCGAGGGGCATTTTCCATCCATCCCCGAAAGATTTAGATGAGATACGCAATATGGGAGGAGCCTGATAACGCTTGTATTCACTTACATTGATCATCCTGATCACTTTTTCAACAATGCTGCGGTCCCATCCCTCAGCCACAATCTCATCAGGAGGCTTCTGAAGTTCAATGTACCGGTAGAGGATCGGATCGAGAATATCATATGGCGGCAATGAATCCGTATCAAGCTGCCCGGGCTTAAGCTCTGCTGAGGGAGGCTTTCTTATAATGGGTTCAGGAATTGTTTCGCCATTTCTGTTTATATAGGATGCTAGTTTGTAAACATCCGATTTGTAAACGTCACCTATCACCGACAATCCCCCCGCCATATCACCATATAGTGTACTGTATCCGACAGCTGTTTCACTTTTATTGGATGTGTTCAGGAGCATGTACCCGAACTTGTTTGAATAAGCCATCAGCAGGATTGCCCTGATCCTTGCCTGGATGTTTTCCTCGGTAACATCGGGTTTCAATCCTTTGAATGGACCTTTCAGGGTTTTCTCAAATGCACGCATTGGTTCCTCTATACTGACAAGCTGGTATTTAATACCAAGTTTTTCCGCAAGAACAACAGAATCATTCACGGAACTGCCAGGCGAATATCGTGAGGGCATCAGCAGGGCCAGTACGTTGTCCGGGCCAAGCGCTTCTGCTGCCAGGCAGAGACATACGGCTGAATCAAGTCCCCCCGACAAACCCAGTATGGCTTTTCTGAAGCCGGTCTTTGCAAAATAATCCTGAATTCCTGTTATCAGGGCTTTGTGTATAAGAGCTGCAGTTTCAGCCCTGCCAATATCCGGAAGGTTAAATCCGGCATCAAGATCCTCCAACGAAAATGTCTCCACAGCCTCCTCAAAGTAACCCAGCTGGCGGAATATCTGCCCGTTGCGGTTAACGGCCAGTGAAGCCCCGTCAAAGATCAGACCGGTATTTGCACCTGTCTGGTTGACCGAAATGACCGGAATCCTGTGTTTAAGTGCCTTGGCAACAAAAATATTCCTTCTGGTTTCAACAGCCTGGTATGAAAATGGCGAGGCCGAAATATTTATAACCAAATCGGGATTGAAGACTGCAAGCTCTTCCATTGGAGCAACCGGATAAATACCCGCTGAGCCGGGCCAGTTACCATGAGGCTGATCATCCCACAGATCCTCGCATATGGTAAGAGCAATATTTATCCCCTTGAGACTCAGGAGCCGGAATTCTTTTCCGGGTTCAAAATACCTGTATTCGTCAAAAACATCATAGGTGGGGAGGAGGGATTTATTTGCAGAAAAAATCGTCATTCCATCTGAGAGAACCAAAGCCGAGTTGTAGAGCTTCCTGCCTCCTGGCTCTTTATTGTAAACCGGGGTTCCGATAACTGCAGCTATGCCTTTGCAATGATCTGTTATTTCATTAACAGTGCGGTTGCATTTTTCAATAAAATCAATACGATCGAGAAGATCGAGAGGCGGATATCCGGGAACGCAAAGTTCAGAGAAGACCACCAGATCGGAGCCCTCACTCCTGGCTTTGTCTATTGCCTTTATGATCAATCCTTTATTCTTTTCGAAATTGCCAATATGATAATTCAGTTGTGCAATGGAGATTTTCATACGCTATTTATACTTTTGACCCCCTGATTCCGGCAACTTTCACAGTAAAAACCACAAAGGGGCCTGTTCTGCATAATTCAAAATTAAAAAATATTGGGAGATGTATATGAGGGTTGTATTCCGGCGGAAAACTACAGGCAATTATTCTGATTGAGAAAAGATCCGAAGGGATCTGCCAGGTTCGATCTCGAGAGGTACTTAATCAAATAAAAGAGCGGCGGCCTGCTGGCCTCCGCTCCAATACCGCTTCTTCCGGATGCCGCAAGAGTTTCGGCCTTATCCGGAAAACTGAAATTAAGTTAGTTAAAAAGGTATTCTGACTCCGGCATTGATGCCTATCCAGGTAAGATTATCTCCCTCGGCAAATACATTATGCAATTTCAGGTTTCCGCAAAGGATAAGATTATCGTTAATGCTGTATAAAACTCCAGCTGTGGGAGCCAGTCCAAAATAGAATTCGCCGTCTCTTTCAACCTCTCTGCCGTATTTTACCCTGAAGCCCATATGGTAAAAACCCAGCTCCAGCCCGGCATAGGGTTTAATACTGCTGACTGTAAAATGATACTCAAAAAGTCCTGTGATCGGAATCATCGAATAGGAGTAATTATGATCCCCATCGCCAAAACCGAAATCCTGTCCGCCGAACCGGTTGAAGCCAATATTCAGGCCGACTGCCATATTTTCCTTCAGCATGTATTGACCTGACAAATTTATGCCGACTCCTACCTTAGCCCAGTCACCAAAATAACCGACGGGTGCCTGGAGGCCCAGGGTGCCGCCGGCAACAAACTGCGCTTTGGCATTGTACGAAATGAAACACATCAGAACAACGATAGCTAATGAAGTTTTTTTCATAGGAAAAGAATTAAATATTGCTTACTCTTGTGTTTTTCAGCGGCCACATCTTACTCTTTTCAGGATTTTCAGATTCCTCCCTTATCTACTTGCATACGGAATAGTGTTAGGCAAACGGACCATAAGCCGGAAATATTATAGTTATTTCCTGTCCAGGATATCCTAATCCCCCCTGAAACGGGCAGTCCGGATAAGAATACCCGGTTAAACCCGGGCAGCTATTTGGGAATTTTCTGATTTGACTTTATTTTTTTGCCGAATTTTTAACCTTTCGGTGCAGATTTCTATGACGAAAGCTTTCCTGACAGGAACAAATTTGTATATTGTAAATGACGAAAACGTGTTGAGTTGTTCAGATAATAGTTTGATCATCAAATAAATAGCTGGAATTTTATTGATTATTGTCATTCAGTCAGTATAAATTAAAACCTTTAACGATCATGCGGAAAATCATAGGAAACATTATTCTTGCTCTTTTTATCGTATTTCAAAGTGCGTACCCTAAAAGCAATCCTGAGCGTATAATATTTATTGCATTGGACGGCATTAGCATTGAAGGACTTCAGAAGGCCCGCACACCCAACATTGACAGATTAATGCATGAGGGGTCCTATTCATTAAAAACAAGGGTGGTAATGCCCTCCGTAACCCTTCCAAACTGGACAAGTCATCTGACGGGCAGTGGTCCGGAACAGCATGGTGTAACAGATAACGGATGGACGATTGACAAGCATGTTTTGCCCGCGGTGGAAAAAGACGACAAGGGATATTATCCATCAGTATTTAAAATACTGAAGGATCAGGTTCGCGGGATACAAATTGGTTTTTACTATAACTGGGAGAATCTCATTTATCCTTACAACCGTAGCTATCTCGATGAAGTGAGCTTCCTTGAGGATGATGCCTATACCGGTAATTTTGACCGGGCTTTTGAGTTTATCAGGAAAAACAGGGAAAAACCGACTTTTGTATTCCTGTATACGGTTCACACGGATGCAAACGGGCACAATCATGGCTGGATGTCGCCCGAATACATCAGATCGATTGAGGAGGCCGATACTGAGATTGGCAGGCTGATTGCAAAAATGGAAGCTGAAGGGATATACAACGGCACATATTTTATATTTACTTCTGACCATGGAGGTGTAAACAAAGGTCATGGAGGCGTCACACCTACTGAAATGGAGGTTCCCTGGAGCCTTACCGGCCCCCGGGTAATAAAGAACCGTGAAATAACCACCCCGAACAATACGGTAAATTCGGCATTTGTGATAGCACATATCTTCAGGTGCAATACACCGGAATGCTGGACGGGCAAAATGATCCCTACACTCTTCGGAAAGTAGGACAGGGGTTACATCCTTTCATGCAAAAATATATTGTTTACTGATTTCCGGTTCATTAATTTTGGAACCCGTGGCGGGAATATATTCCCGGCACGTTTAATGCTAGATTTCAGACTCAACAACAATGAGATTCATTAGACTGATCCTGATCACAGGCCTGATTTGCGTTTCAGGTTTGTCGTGCAGGAAAAATCCTTACAGGGTGAATATTTCAGGTATCAAAACTGAGATAGGGATTAAACGTCTCGAAGATGATCTTTTCACACTCGATCCTGATTCGATCCAGGCGAAGGTTCCCGTACTTAAACAGAAGTATGGTCATTTTCTTCAGCTTTTCAGCTATGTCATCAATACCGGAGATATTGACAGTCCGGCTTTTCCTGATTTTCTTTTCCGGTTTTGTACCGATAAACAGAACTACGATGTTTACGAAATGACCAGGCAGCTTTACCCCGATGTTGCTGATATAGAGAAGGGACTAAAGGGAGCATTCAGGCATTACCTTTATTATTTCCCGGGCAGAATTGTGCCTGCGGTATTTACCTGTATTACCGGATTCAACAACAGTATTATTACCGGCGATTCCGTTCTCGGGATAGGACTTGACAGGTACCTGGGGCCCGATTGCAAGTATTATCCACGGCTTGAGATATATAGTTACATGGCGGCAAGAATGACACCCGAAAATATAGTTCCCGATTGTATGTATGGCTGGGCTTCGTCGGAATGGGATTTTGAATCAGCCGGTTACGAAACGGATAATGTTCTCGCCGAAATATTGCATGAAGGTAAGCTGAAATATTTTGAAAAATGCATGCTGCCAGATTTGCCGGATGAAACTGTTTTCAGGTTTACCCCGGGGCAGATGAAATTCTGCCGGAACAACGAGGCCCGTATGTGGCAATATCTTGTTGAAAATGATCTGCTGTTCAAAACCGACAGATTTGTGGTAAGGAAGCTCACAGGAGAAGCTCCTTTTACGAGCTATTTTACAAATCAGTCACCGGGAAGGGCGGCTGTCTGGATCGGATTCAGGATCATTGAATCGTATATGCGGAAAAATCCTGCGGTATCGCTGAAAGATCTTATGACAGAGACAGATGTTCAGAAGATTCTTGAAAAAGCCAGGTACAGTCCTCAATAAAAAAGGTGCCTCAGAGAGGCACCTTTTTTTAAAACTTTCTGATTGTAAAGCTATTCAGCAGGATGAATTGCCTCTACCGGGCATACATCGGCACATGCACCGCAATCCGTACAGATATCAGGATCAATTTTGTAGATATCACCTTCAGATATCGCTTCGACCGGGCACTCATCAATACATGTTCCGCAAGCTGTACAATCATCATTGATTACGTAAGCCATCTTTATACTTTTTTGGTTATAATAAAAACATAAGCGCTGCAAAAGTATTCCAAATTTTCCAAATGAAGAAGGATCTTTGCAATAATTGCGGATTTTCTTTAAGCTGTTACCGATAATGCTATTGGCCGGAGTTGTTTTTTCCAGGCAGGTAATCCGTATGTTGCTTCTGCGGCAAATCAGAAATCCAGGCTGAATGACAGATAGAATATTCTTGGGAGGAGGTAGCCGTTTTCAATTCCCCTGGCCCAGTCGGCCCTGATAAAGTATCCGAAGATCTGGGCCCTGAGTCCGACGCCGACACCATAGACAATGGGTTGCCTGTTTGAATCAAGAACAACTGTAATTGGTCCGCTCTTGTAAGTTTCCTTGTCCCACGAGTTCATGCCTGACCAGGGATCAGCCCCGGTCCAGGCTGTTCCGGCGTCGCCGAACCCTACAATCTGAAGGCTGTTCAGAAAATTTGACCGGAGGGGGTGACCGGCAAAGTACCTTACAAAGGGCCAGCGAATCTCACTGTTTATGACGGCAAAATTGGTTCCGTTCCTGATATTTTGCCTGAATCCCCTCATGTTGGTGGCAAGCGCCTGGAACCCGTAATTTTCAAGATTGCTTACCGGGATGCTTTTGTCGAACATCTCACCTTTGTTGAAAAGATATCCCATCCAGTTATCCACGCCTCCAAGGTAATAGACAAGTTTTGTCGGTCCGAATGAGGTGCTTGCTGCAAAGCGGTTTGCCCAGATCAGTTCCCGGTGAATCTTTATGTACTTCCTGAAATCGGCTCCAAGTACAAACATATCTGATTTCCTGCTGGTAAGCTGCCTGTAATACTCTGCAAAAACCTTGAATCTGGTTCCGTAGTAGATATTGATTCCTCTTTTACGGGTATTGTCGAAGATAATTTCCCCCTTGAGGCTGGCCCAGTGTTTGGAAATTGTTTCTGAACCAAGGGAAGGAAGATCCCTGGCTAGTGTTACATGTCTGTCGTATCTGTACAGGAGGCTGCCCTTTAAGGCGAGTACCGGTGTTATGGGTTTGGCAAGGGAAAGATAAAGATTGTGTGTATGGGTTTTGAACAGATTTTCACCGTCGGTGCTGAAATAGGCTTGCCGGTGGAAAGTAATCTGTTTGTCGAATTTGCCCTTCAGGCTTTCAAAGCTGAGCAGATACTCATTGCTGTCGAAATTGCCCGAGAACCTGAAACCCGCTGTGAGCCTGTAATCTTCGAACAGGTCAAGTATCCCGAAACGGGTAAGGAGATTTATCCCTGGATTGAAATAGGGTGCACCTCCGTTAAAGACCTGGTAAGAGTTGTTTAAAAAGGTAAAATCAATCTGATTGGCAATGTAATTATTGTAAAAGGATGTTTCATAGATCCTTATGAGAGGCAGGTTCAGCCTGCCGGTGTCGAGGTCTATGTCCATGTAGTCCTTGCGCCAGAGCTGTTCGTAATAATTCTGTTTTTCCTTTTCGAATATATAATGATTGATATCTATTGGCTCGTCCTTGATATAATATTCGTACAAAGGCTTTTTCAGGGTATCCCTCCTTTTTTTGTCTTCAGCCAGGAGCCATTTTCTTATTGTTTCAATGCTGTCAGCCTTGTGAAATAACCTGTTCTGCTCTTTCCTGAACGGTGTCAGGGTGATTTCGTTTTGCGGCACAGGCGGAGAAGCCGATAACGGTTTCCTTCTCAGATTGAATTTCCTGTTTTTATACACAACTTCTCCGTAAATGTCAGAAGCATCTGAAAATGAGTGATTGAGTATGTTTCTGTCATAGTTTGTCACAGGTGTTGATCTCATGAAGTACCTGTAATGGGTTGTTGTGTCGATGAAACTTACCGTACTGTCAAATCTGGCAGTATACCTGTTCATTATTCCGGTGTTGTCGCCCAGGTATGTAATCCTGTTTCCGGCGACTGGTTCAGGCTCGTATCTGCTTGCATACTGTCCTTCCGTCAACCGGGTAAGAATATTATTCTTCTTATCCACGTTGTATGTGAACAGGTCAAACACCAGTCCTGTTTTTTCAAATGGATTGCCGTCATTTACCAGCGTGTCCGACAGGCGGTTCGATGAGAATATGATTTCCCCCGGTTTGTCTCCGATGAATGAAGGATCAAGGTCATCGGCAACATCCCTGGTTATCTGGTCATTCACTCCTGAGGCAATAGTGTGCACAAAGATATCAGTCATGCCATCCTTAACACCCGATAATACAAGGCGGGAACCGTCGGGAGAATATGAAAAGCTCATGACCTTGTCAAAATAAAGAAGATTCCTCTCTTCTGTCTTTTTCTCATCAATGCGGTAAAAATAAATTACCATCCCTGCCTTTTCCTCATTGATGAATGTAAGTATCCTCCCCGAGGGGTGCCAGCCGATTACAGGATAAGTATTGTCGGTCTTGTGCTCGTATTTTGGTTCGATTCTGAAAATGGCCCTGTTCTTTCCGGTAGCCTGATCATACAGGAAAATTTTTTTCCGTCCCCAGTCGTTGGTTACATATGCCAGGTACTTTCCGTCAGGGCTGACCCTAACCTGCTGGTAGATCTGTTCTTTCCGGGATTTCCTGATGGTGGAAATGTCGTCTTCAGGGAGATTGTTGCCGGATGAATACTCATCTGTATAATATTGTTTCCATTCCTTCAGCAGATCTTTGAGTTTAATGCCCAGGACATACAGGAAGCCGTCATCAACGTTCTTATAAATTTTCGTGAGATATAAAATGTTGGGGATAATGGCATCGCCGTATTTCCTGGCAATGAATCTCCAGAAGGACTGGCCTGCAACAAGTGCGTCTTCCGACTCAAGATGGTTTATTTTCCGGAATTTTCCGGATTTGATCCCATCCTTGACCTTGTTTTCGGTTTCATAGTCCCATCCGAATGCAATATAGCGTGTCAGGCCTTTCAGGAACCAATCGGGCATAGTGATAAGGGAAGAGCTGGAAATACGATCGCGAAAATCAGCATTGTACAGCATTTCATTGATTATGACTTCCGTTATTGATTCGGCGATCTGTTTTTGGTAGCTAATATGATCTCCCTCATAGTAAAGCATTACCTTGTTCTTGATTATACGGGTATATCCTCCGGTGTTGTAGCTGTCCTCGTCAAAGGTCAGGAGACCAATATTGGATTGCCTGTACTCGTTGGCCTTATTGTGAATGATGAAGATGATTCTCTTTTCAAGGTTATAATCAAAATAACCTTCTATCTCGTCAAGCTTTTTTGTGGCGTAGGCGGCGGTATACTGGGCAAGTTCGTTGCCGAATTCATTGAAATAGCAGTCAAAATCCTCGAATCTGTAAAATGACCAGTAATAATTATAATACTGTACCCTGTTTTTCCCGAAGGGCATCTGGAGTCCGTTATAGAACTGTCCTTCCGCCCTGAAGAAAAGGAGCATGGCTGCAAGGATAAAAATAAGTCTCCGGGTATTTTTCATCTCCAAAATTCTCGCTCCGCAAAACGGTTTCCGCTTCAAATTTTATTCCAAATGACTTCCTGCAGAGGACAAAACTAAGATTTTCTTCATTAAAATTAAGATTAATATCAAACTTTATTAATTTTACACTGAGAGAATTCTTTTCCCGAATTTGGTCTGGTTTTTGTTATTTTGGGCAATAAAATTGCTGGAATGTCAGTTTTAAAATAATTCAGATATTTGAACTCATTGTTTGATCTTTAACAGTGAAAACCAGGTTAATTAATCTCCGAAATGAAACCATCATGTTTTTGAGATGCTGCCCGACGGGCAGGATTGAAGGAATTCAGCGGGAACGGAGAATCTTAAACTCACAGCAGGCTTCCCATTTCGGGATACAGTCAAAGGAACATTTACATCAAAATAGTTTTCATATATGAAAAAGTTATTTTTATTTTTTGCCCTGGCATTTTGCGGTCTTTTATCGTGGGGCCAGCCTGTAATGAAAATTTCCGGTACAGAGCATGACTTTGGAAAGTTCAGGGAAGAAGCAGGACGGCAGAAGTATGATTTCGTTGTGATGAATACTGGAAACCAGCCGCTGGTAATTCAGAATATTGTTGCTTCCTGCGGATGTACATTGCCTGAATGGACAAAAACACCCATACCTCCGAAAGGTACAGGTACCATTACTGCCATTTATGATCCGGCAAACAGACCGGGTCCCTTCAATAAGACACTGTCGGTTTATTCAAATTCAAAGCCCGAAGTGGTGGTCATTTTGCTGAAAGGGGAAGTGATCCCGCGGGAAAAAACACTTGAAGAGATTTTTACTTTTCCTGTCGGATCAGTGAGATTTGAAAGCAATCACCTGGCATTTACCAATGTCAAAAAGACAGAAAAAAAGATCAGGGTAATGCAACTGATCAATACATCAAATTCTCCTGTTAAAGTTGAATTCGAAGGAGTTCCTGATTATCTTTCCCTTAAGGTTAAGCCTGAAACTCTCAAGGCAGGCGAGAAGGGGATAGTTGAGGGTACTTATGATGCCACAAAGAACCAGACCTGGGGTAATGTAAGCAGCATGGTAAGGGTTAAGACTAACGGGGTACTTCATAATAATGTATATTACTATGTATCAGCCAATCTCGTGGAGGATTTTTCCGGCTTGTCAAAGGAGGAACTGGCCAATGCACCGGTATTTAAACCTGAAAAAACGACGATTGATCTTGGAAAGATAGCAGGTTCCACGCAAAATGAGGTTGAATACAAGTTCACCAACCTGGGGAAAAGGGATCTTGTCATAAGACATATCAGGTCATCATGCGGTTGTACGGCAGTTCAGCAGGGAATACAGGGACAGGGTATCAAGCCCGGCGAATCAGGCTCGATCAAAGCTACCTTTAACTCGGGTGGCTACAAGGGAAAAGTTACAAAGGCAATATATGTATATACCAATGATCCCAAAAATTCGGAGGTAATGCTGATGGTCACAGCAGATGTGGCCCAGGAAGTCTCTGCGAGCAAATAGAAAATCACACTGAAAGATATTTGACTTCTGGATGGGTGCCGGCTGAAGAGGGGCACCCTTTTTTTTAATTTTGCATGAAGAGTTTCAGACAGATGAAAAACAAAGAGGATTTCAAGAATGCTGCAAAAGTTCAACCTGCAGTTAATTATCCGCCGGAAGTTAATCCTGTTGCCTTTTCTCCCTCGGGGAAAAAGAAAAAAAGAAAATATTCGGCAGACGAATATGTTGAGGGCATCCTTTCGGGCAACAGGACCATCCTGAGCCAGGCTATAACATTTATTGAGAGTACGCTGCCCGATAATGCTGAAATCGCCAGGCAGATAATAGACAAATGCTTTCCCCTGAGTTCGCGGTCGGTAAGGATTGGAATAACAGGAGCCCCTGGTGTGGGTAAAAGTAATTTTATTGAATCGTTCGGATTGCATCTGACACGATTGGGCAGAAAGATTGCTGTCCTTGCCATTGATCCGAGCAGTGCCCAGACAAAAGGCAGCATTCTCGGCGACAAAACCAGAATGGAAAAACTAAGTATACAGGAAAATGCATATATCAGGCCATCTCCTTCGGCAGGGACCCTCGGAGGAGTTGCTGACAGAACAAGGGAAACAATAATCCTGTGCGAAGCAGCCGGTTTTGATACAATTATTGTTGAAACGGTGGGAGTCGGACAATCTGAAACAGCCGTACGCACAATGGTCGATTTTTTCCTGTTGCTTTTATCTGCTTCTGCAGGGGATGAACTCCAGGGAATCAAGAGAGGAATAATGGAAATGGCCGATGGTATTGCGGTAACGAAAGCTGACGGACCCAACAGGCTGAACGCTGAGCGTGCCAGGATTTCTTTTCAGAATGCAATGAATCTTTTTCCTTTACCGACATCGGGTTGGAAACCTGCAGTAATGACCTGCTCCGCTCACCAAAACTCGGGAATTGCTGAGTTATGGGACAATATCCTGGAATATGTCAGACACACCACGTCCGGGGGATATTTTGAGAAACTCCGCAAAGAACAGGAAGTGACACTGATGCATGCAATAATCTCTGAAAGTCTCACCAGTTCTTTTTATTCCGACAAGAAAATAAAGCCACTCCTGAAAAGTCTGGAAAAGCAGCTTTATGAAGGGAAAATCACATCTCATAATGCGGCATTTGCCCTGTTAGATAAATATCACATAAAAAGAGCACCATAAACATTATTGTCTATCTTTGCTCAATTTTTAGAAACTGACAAAAGACAAGAAAATGAAAAAAGCATATGCATTCCTGATTTCAGCGATCATTGTGGCCTCCTGTTCATCCGGCCCTCAATATAAGATTACCGGAAAGATAGAAGGTGCCGATAATGTTACTTTCCTTCTTCAAAAAAGAGCCGATGGAAAACTTGTGACAATCGATTCGGCTGTATCAAAAAAAGGGAATTTCAAAATGCAGGGAGGTCCGGTTAAATATCCTGAGATGGTACTGCTTACAGTAAAAGACAGCAGGATGAGGACTACATTCTATCTTGAGAATTCAAATATTCAGATCAGGGGAAGGCTCGATTCGCTGTTCAATGCAAAAATCACCGGATCAAAGACACAGGATGAGTACAGGAGGTTTGTTGATTCAAACAAGGCCCTGAATGATCAATATTCCAGGGCATACAATGATTACCAGAGCGCGTTCCAGGAAAATGACACTGCAAGACTGAGGATCCTCGAGAATGAAATACTGTCGCTTCAGGAATCGATGATCAATCTGCAGAAAGATTTCGTTAAGAACAATCCTTCTTCCTTTGTGTCTCCTTCAATCCTGGCAGGGCTGAGCCGTGAGATGGAGGCAGCTGAGCTTGAGACACTGATAAATGCCTTCGACACTGCTTTAAAGAATACTCCTGCTGTTAAGGAATTAACAGAACTGGTTGCCATGATGAAACCGGTTTCAATCGGACAGAAGGCCCCTGATTTTACACTTAACGACCCCAGGGGGAACCCCGTGAGCCTTTCGTCAAAAATCGGCTCCAGACTTCTTCTCGTTGATTTCTGGGCAGGATGGTGCGGCCCCTGTCGGAGGGAAAATCCAAATGTTGTCAGAATCTACAATGAATTCCACAGAAGGGGATTTGACATCCTTGGTGTGTCGCTCGACCGCGACAGGGAAGAATGGCTGAAGGCCATTGCCGATGATAAGCTCACCTGGACGCATGTTTCCGATCTTCAATACTGGAACAACGCTGCTGCCAGGCTATACGTGGTAAATTCAATCCCTGCAAATTTCCTGCTCGACGACAACGGAATAATCATTGCCAGGAACCTTACCGGGAATGATCTGTATAACAAGGTAAAAGAAATCCTTGACAGCAGACAGTAAGGGTTTTTTCTAAAACCTTTCTCCATCAGGTTCCCCCGGACGAATTTCTTCCAGGATAAAACCCGTACCGCGTATTGTGCGAATGTCGATGTTTCTGTCGCCGGATATGTATTTCCTCAGCCGACTTATAAAGACATCCATGCTCCTTCCAAGGAAGTAATCATCCTCTCCCCATATCTCGGTGAGGATATCCTCCCTTGTCAGCAGCTTGTTCCTGTTGCTGATGAAATACCTCAAGAGCTGGGCTTCCTTCAGGGTAAGCTTTTCACGCCTGCCTCCCGAGATCAGTTCAAGAGTTTTGAACTTCAAAACCGTGTCGGATATGCTGAATTCATCATTCACTGCCGAATACACCCTTTTCAGGATATTATTGATCCTCAGTACAAGTATTTCAGGATCAAATGGCTTGGTTATATAGTCATCGGCCCCGATCTTCAGACCTCTTATGATATCTTCCCTCAGGCTTTTTGCCGTGAGGAATATAACAGGCAGCCCCGGCTGGATCTGTTTTATCTGCTCTCCAAGAGAAAATCCGTCCATTTCCGGCATCATTACGTCGAGCACGCAGATATCGGGCCTCTCACTTCTGAAAAGAGTAATTGCTTCCTGTCCATCCTTTGCCAGGATGACTTCAAAGCCGCTTATTGTAAGGTATTGTGACAGTATGTTTCCAAAGTCCCTGTCATCCTCGGCAAGTAATACTTTCATCAGGAGAAGTGTTTTAGATTTTATATGGAATTGTTACCGTGAAAGTACTGCCCTTTCCGGTTCTACTGCTTACTGTTACATTGCCACCATGAGCTTCAGCGATCTTTTTTACATAATAAAGTCCGAGGCCGAGCCCCTTGTATTTATGAATGTTACCGGAACCGGCCCTGTAGAACTTCTCAAAAATGTGCCTCTGATCGGTTCTTGAGATACCTATGCCGTTGTCGGAAATCATGATGACGGCATTATTGCCGCTGGTAAATCCCCTGACCTCTATTTCCGGGCCATCACCCGAATATTTAACAGCATTCGAAAGAAGATTATTGATGAGAGTTGTAAAGTAAACCGGATCCAGTTCCATTTCGGCGCTGCTGAAATCATAAGTTTCGCTTATTGAAGCACTCTGACCGCTGCCGTTTCTGAAACAATCCACAATTTCCCTGATCGTTTCCTCAATCCTTACTTTCTTTTTTTCAATTTCAAACTGAGTCCTTTCCCACATGCTTATTTCAAGTATCATGTTTATCAGCTGGTTGAGATGAACACTCTGCTTTCCGATAAGTTTTGCGGTTTCCATGATCCTTTTCCCGTCATTGATGACCTGAGGCATTTCAAGAGTCTTACCGGCAACGGTGATTGTTGAAAGAGGAGTTTTGAGTTCATGTGTCATATTGTTGATGAAATCGGTCTTCAGGCTTGAAAGCCTTTTCTCCATCATCAGGTTCCTGTAGGTTTTCATGAAAAGAGCCACTACTGCAAAAATACTGAATACGCTAAGTGCGAGGGAGAATGAAGTCTCTCTGAGAACGAGCCTCTGTTTGTCCCTTATGTCAATGTAGTATTCAAAATCAAGCCGGAAGTTGTTATTTTCCGATCTGTCTCCTTTAACCAGTATCTGTGAAGTGCTTCCAGGCCTGCCCCGGTGTTTCAGTTTACCTGCTTCCTGAATTCCGCTGCCCGGCTGCTCCTGATTTATGAATATCGGTATCCTCCTGTCGTTGTAAATGAGTTCAAAATAGTTGATCTTGACTTTGGAACTGAATTCCTTCTCAATTCCCTGACTTTCAAAGTAAGCAGAAAGGAATTCGGAAAGATCCTGCTCCCGGGTAAGAACTGTGGTGACAAAATACAATACATCTTTTTTTCTTGCCTCGAGAAGTGAATCATTTGTTATTCCTGCAAGTTCAGGTGCTGTTTTTGCCGAATAGCTGCCTATAAGAAGCCGGGCAGTATCAAAACCGTCCGTACCCCAGTTCCTGTCCATGTATTCAAGTGCGTCCTGTGAGTAAATCCTGTACCTTAAATTGAACATTTCGTCCTTTTGCTTCCAGATGCCGCTTACAATGATGATCTGGGCACATATCAGTATTATAATGGATATAATTCCGGGAAGAAGTATGGTGTTCCTGGCTTTCATCAGTATTGATTTGATTCTTAAAATTATTCAAATTACAATTACCCCGGACATACTGAATAAACATTAACCTGACATTAACCCCGCATTAACAATGCGGCAGGATTCCGGTTTTTAAATTTGAAACTGAAACAGAAAAAAGGCAGCCATGAAAAGATCAGTTTTGTTTTTATCAGTATTATTCCTGGTATCTGCAACCATTTCATTCCGGCCGGCAGCGGGACAGGCTAAGTCGAAGGAGGACAGGGAGCGGGAACTCAGGATGCAGGAAGAGATAGATGCCCATAAAAAGGCAATAACCGAGCAGAAAAAGTCAAAGGAGATTCAGGAGGGGAATTTGGAAAATCAGGGTGATGATTTGGATGAGACCCTGGAAAAGGCCCTGGAACCGTTAGGGGATTGGAAGAAATACAGATATATATTCAGGGATTTTGATCGTTTCAGAAACAGGCCCTTCGTATGGCACGACTTTAATAATCCCGGAGCTCCCTTTGTTTTTACCCCTGGAAGCGATTTCTTCCCCGGTAAACTGCTTGACCCGAATGTTGAAAAAAGCTCGTGGGAATTATCCAGGACCATTAAGGAAAAATCCTTTTCAAGCGATTATACATTTGATGTCGACCCGTCTTCGGGTACGGTTATAATGGCGGTAAATGGCGACTGCCGGGCAGGAGAGATACGGATCAGGATAACAATGCCAAACGGCAAAACTTATTCTGATATTGCAATCGATGAGTTTGGAAATCTTAACTGGAAGAAGTCGTTTAAAGTTTCTGACGGGGAAAACCAGGATAAGACAGGGGTCTGGAAATTTCAGGTAAATGCCAGCAAGGCCACGGGATATTTCAGAATATCGCTTCTGACTTATTAGTATTTATTGCCGCCAGGCGGAAGGACTCTCAACGGGTCATCTTCTTTTTTTCCGCCCTGGTGGATACCTGTATCATTTCTTTATTTCGCCCGATTTTTGTACGAGGGTAAGCTTCTGTCTGAATAATTCAGGGCTGCAGGGGTTATCACCTTATATTCCCGGAGTCCCCGTGACAGTTCCGGGAACCTGAGATCCGGCTGCTGTCATCCTCCTTTGGAGAGATTTCGGTAAAAACCTTTCTTTACAGGCAGTCTTTCAAAGACAGCATCAGGTATGGTCTTTGGGTTTATCCGGCCTGTCGGGAAACGTGTCCTCCCTTGACGCTTTCCACCCTGACGCCATATCTGCTGCCGCCCTTTACGATCCACCTGACGTGAACCCTGCCATATCCTTCAATATTCGAGACCTCAATACGCTGCGGATTCTTCTTTTGCTCAACTGTAATATTGCGGTCAATGTCCGTTACGATCATCCCGGCAATTACTTTGCCGCCATCGAGATATACATAATCGGGAGGATCGATTTTGTATTTAAGGTTGGTTCCCGAATGCGTCGGCATAAGCTGGGTATTCGCAATAGTTGCAGTTACCTCTTTCAGGCCGCCCGGCAGATCCCTGACATTTATCGATGAAATCTCCAGTTTGGGCATGGTCCATGCATTGTAGATACAGAACGCAGCATTCCGGTGTGCATCGCTTTCAAGAAGAAATCCGGGATGGATCCGTCCGAAATTTTTGTCGAATCCGCCGATCTCGATCTTACCGTAAACAGGATGATCGGCTTCCTTCCATGGGATAAACGCGTCTTCAAAGAGAAGGAGCCTTTCGAATTCATATTCATCGACGTTGGATGTGTCGTTGAACATCAACCTCTGGGTCCACAGCTCATTGGAAAAGATATAGCTCCCTATTGCACCATACCACCAGTCGAGCTCACCTCCGTATACCGGGTACAGATCCTTCCAGATGGTCAGCAGACTGTATCCGGGGATGATTTTTTCACCTTTCTTCCCGATGGTATTGATTACCATTTCATCGGCCCTGGTGAAAACCTCAGTACCGGTATCCTTCGCCGACGGACCCCTCAGGATCATACCACCGGCATTATGAAATGACTGTGCACCTGCAATATTCCGATGCTTCAGGCTGAAGTCCCTTACAGCCTGGTTTTCAGGAAATGAAAACGGGTACTTTCCTGCACCCCACTGCACAATGTTGGGTTCCCAGTTGAATCCGAAATCGCGGTTGGGATCGTAACCGCCGATGCCGTCTTCGTTGATCAGTCCGTCATTGTCGTTGTCAATGCCTTCAAGGCCAAGCAGCTCATATTCTCCCTTTTCACCCGGCTTCACCATGATCATCCTTCGCGGATCCTTCGGGTCGGTAATATACTTTCCGTCGGGATTCTTTCTGCGCATCATGCTGATGACTCCGTCGTTGTTCAAATCATCATACCCGTCCTCATCATACAGTCCGTCGCGGTCATTGTCGAACGGGACGAGGCCTGAACGCGGAGAATGGGTGGAGTTGGGCTCATCCATGAAATATTGTCTGGCATCGGGGTTGATCGTTGGCAGGATGTAGAAAACCTTGTCTTTCAGCAACTGATTGATGAATGAGTTGGTTTTGTACATTTCACACAGGTACCATGCGGTATAAAGAGCCATATCCGATCCCTGGATTTCATTTGAATGAATGTTTCCGTCAATATAGAATCCGGGCTTCTTGTCAGGGCTCAGGCCTTTCTTTTCCGATATCACAATGGCAATAATATCCCTTCCCTTATATGATTTGCCGGCAGTCTCAAGCGTGACCAGATCGGGATGCTCCTTGGCAAGCTTCCGGCAGAAATCCATGATGCCTTCATATGTGAAGTATTTATTCCATGATGTTGATACTTTCGGATTGGATGGAGATCCTGCTGCCTTGAAAAACAGTTCGGCATTCTGGGCCCTGGCCTGGAATGACAGGGAAATTGCCAGGAACAATATCGGGATTGCTATTCTTCTTGTCATTATCTTTATTTTGATATGTTACTTTAAGTCAATTGATGTACTGATGAATCCTGTGTTGGCGGCGCCGGCGCTGATTCCTGTACTGCCTTTACCTGAAATGAGCCAGGTGAATTCGGCTGTTTCATTTCCCTGTAACCGTTTTATCCTCTGGGTTTTCAATCCGCTGATGATGGTCTGGTTCCTGGCGGGGGTAATGACGATCCTCATTATCCGGGTCCATATACTCTCATCACCTACTTCGGCACATGTGGCAAAAAGCCCTTTATTATGCACTTTCACAGTAAGTCTGAAAATATTGTCACCGGCATTTTCTGTTTTGATATCAAGGAATTCCAGTTCCGGGTGCATCAGCGATGCAGCTACCAGGAACCTGTAGTGCGCCTCAATAAGATCACCCAATGTGTCAGCCGGAGGATTGATCATCACAAAAGGCTTGATGCCTCCTACTTCCACCTTTTTGCCGGGAAATCCGGGGTGACTGATCTCCGACCAGGGAACAAACACATCATTCATGCCGGTCTTTTCTGCAAATTTCAGGAATGCCTCTTCACGTGTTTCTGATTTTTCAATGGGAAACCACCATCCGGGGGTGCTGAAGCTATAGCGCCCATAATGATAATATGCCCATTCCATGAAATTCCCCGGAGCTGCTGCGGCAACAGGCGCTCCTTTGGCCCCGGTTATCTCATGGTACTTGTCTGAGACCATTATGTTAATCAGCTCATCTGATTTCAGAACTGACTTCAGAGATACCGGCCTTGGCATGAACCATCTTCCTTCATCACCATCCTGACCTTTTTCCCCGCCGGCAGACTTCGGTTCAGGCGATTTCATGGGCTGACCGAGATTATCCTGCGGTCCGAAGGCGAAAACGGCAAAAACATTGAACCTGTCAAAAAGAAAATCAAGAACAGCTTTTGTTTCAGGCTCCGACACCGGATGCAGTCCGGCGTTTTTCCCGAAATGCTCGTATTTCCAGGTCAGGTTGTTATTGAAATTTACTCCGCCTTCACCATCTTCGTTGAAGAGTCCATCATCGTCGTTGTCTATCCCTTCGCTGTAAACAAGATATTTGCCTTTTTCCCCCCTGGAAAGGTCGGCCGGGACCATCAGCCTGTTATCCCTGACATTCTCAATATGTGTGCCGGCAGGATCGTATATCCTCATCAGGGTTATCAGACCGTCGTTATTAAGATCCTCAAAGGGATCCTCGTCTATGAGAAAATCCCGGTCATCGTCGCAGGGTCTGGCATTTGCAACCCTCTCATACCTGATGTCCGAAAAGTACTGTTGTGCGGCATCGGGTGAAAGGTTTGGAAATACATAAAAAGTAACCTTTTCCAGGAGATTCCTGATCTCCTGTGAAGACGAGTTCTCAAGAAGCTTCTCCGCAAATCCCATGGCAATTTCCTGACCCAGGAGATGATTCCCCTCAATTCCGCCGCAGATAACAATGCCGGGTTTTTCGTCCATGTTGCCGGTGCCGGCGGTCAGAACCCATATCTCCCTTCCTCCGGCCGTTTTTACGAGCGATTTCACCGTACAAAGCCGGGGATATTTATCCTTCAGAACATTAATACGCCGGGTCAGGGTACTGAAGTCGGAGTACTTGTATTGGGAAAACAGAGGCAGTATTGCCAGCCAGAGAATTATTAATACGAAAGCAGTTTTTAATCGCATTTTCATTATTTTCTTGATTTAATCAGGCGGTTATTTGTCATAATAAGATCCAAAACTACAAATATTATTTTATTTCCGGCACCTAAACCTTTTATCAGGTTAAATGTTAAATTTGTAATTAACGTAAATGCCCGGCTGATGAGAAATATTCCTGCCTTTATCCTCCTGCTGCTTGCTGTATCATGCGGAAAAAGAGGAACCGTGCAGGAGGAGAAAACACTGACAGTCAGTATAGGCCCTTTCAAATACTTTGTTGAGGCAATAGCAGGGAATGAATACAGTGTCAATGTCATGGTGCCGCCAGGCTCAAATCCACATATATATGAGCCTTACCCCGACCAGATCAGCAAACTGAAAAAATCGGCTGCCTATATAAGCAACGGTTTCCTGGGTTTTGAAATAACCTGGCTTGACCGGTTTTATGAAATGAACAGAAAGATGAAAACCCTTTCGCTCGGAGATGTAATTGATCCCATAAAACCGGAACACCGGCATGAAAGGGAACATCTGGAAGGCGCGGATCCTCACTATTGGGTGTCACCCGAATGTGCATTCAAAATTGCACATTCGGTGAAGGACTTTATAGCAGGCCTCAATCCGGGAAACAGGGACCTTTATGAAAAAAGATATGAAGACCTTACTGCAAGGATTAAGATTATTGATTCGGCAATGAATGAGCTTTCCTCGGCACCGGGAAGGAAAGAATTCATTATTTATCATCCGAACCTTGGTTACCTTGCCCGTGATTATGGATTTGAGGAAATACCGGTTGAGTTTGAAGGTAAGGAACCCTCGCCGGCCAGGATGAAATACCTGATCGATCGTGCAAGAAACAATGGACTGAAAGTAATAATGGTTCAGAAGGAATATGATACAAGGAATGCCAGGGCGATTGCTTCTGAAACCGGAGCAGAGGTCATAGTGATCGATCCTTTGTCAGAAGATTGGTATTCATTTGAACTGAAGCTGATTGAAGTATTAAAAGAAAGTTTCGGGCAGAAATAAGCTGACTTGTGTATGGCAACCTGTTTGTTTGAAATGAAATCACTTTCAGCCTCCTATGGCGCTGGCCTGGTACTTCAGGATATTGATTTCAGGGTTTGCGGAAATGATTTTATCGGGGTTATCGGACCCAACGGAGGAGGGAAAACCACCCTGCTGAAAGTTATCCTGGGTCTGGTCAGACCTGTGGCGGGAGAACTCATCTTCAGCCGCGAGCTCAGGAACAGCAACAATATAGGTTACCTGCCGCAGATCTCTACAGGAGATTCCAACTACCCGGTTACCGTGAAGGATGTTGTATTATCCGGACTGATGATCAGAAAGGGTCTTGTTTCAAGAATGAATAAGGCTGACCAGAAGAAAGCAGACGAAGTTATTGAGGAGCTGGGCCTGGAAAGCCTGGCAGAATCGTCGCTTAACCAGCTTTCAGGCGGCCAGCTGCAGCGTGTCCTCCTGGGACGGGCCATTATAGGCGAGCCCAAACTCCTGCTTCTCGATGAACCCGGAAATTTTGTCGATGCCAATTTTGAACATGATTTCTATGAAAAGCTGAGGGATCTAAACCAGCGGATGGCCATTCTTATGGTTTCACATGACATAGGAACCATTTCTGCTCACATAAAATCATTTGCGTGTGTGAACCGGCATCTTAATTACCATCCCTCATCTGAAATATCAAATGAACAGCTGCTTGCATATGGTTGTCCCATCCAGCTTATTACTCACGGTGCGGTTCCGCATACGGTCCTTAAAACTCATTGATGGTGGAAGGGAGTATTTTTCAATATGAGTTTGTTATCAAGGGTTTGCTGGGAGCTGTATTTGCAAGCATAACTGCAGGACTTGCAGGAACCTATATCGTTTCCAGGCGAATGGTTTTCCTGAGCGGAGGTATTACCCATGCATCCTTCGGCGGAATCGGGATAGGATATTTTGCAGGCATCAGTCCTGTTGTCGGCGCAGCCGTCTTTAGTGTCATTTCCGCACTTGGCGTTGAATACCTGTCAGTGAGGCAAAAAATAAGAGAAGATTCAGCAATTGGAATTCTCTGGGCTTTCGGAATGGCCATTGGTATAATATTCATCTATCTCACTCCGGGATATTCCCCTAACCTGCTAAGTTACCTGTTCGGAAGCATCCTGACGGTAACCTGGGCGGACCTGTTTGCCCTTGGAATAATGTCGGTGATATTGATCTTTTATTTCGGGTTCTTTTACCGGACCATACTTTATATCTCATTCGATGAGGATTTTGCCCGAACATATTCAAGATACGTGAATGTGTTCAAATACATAACTACTTCCCTCATCGCCCTTACCATTGTTCTGAATATCAGAATGGCAGGCGTGGTGCTGGTAATATCCCTGCTGACCATTCCACCGAATATCGCCATGCTTGTTTCAAGAAACTATTTTACCATCGTGCTCCTTTCGGTTATGGCAGGCTTTATTGGAACAGCAACAGGTTATGCCATTTCATATTATGCAGGTATTCCGGTCGGCGCTACGATAATATTCACACTTGTTGTTTTGTGGGTGTTGGTCAAGCTCATGTTGAAGGTCATTAATAAAATCAGAACGACATCATGATATCAACAATTCTGACTTACAGCAGGCCGGTTTGCAGAGAAGTTATCCTGGCGTTGTTTTCATTACTGCTATTAACTGACGGATATGAAACCACCGGCCGGCCTCAATATCCTGGAATCAGTCAGGAGAATGACTGCGATATTGATAAATATTGCTTGATGTAATGACATATATCAATAATTAAATAGCTCAAAATCAGTAAGAAATATGATGTAAATCAATATAGTTTAAATAACGGGAAATGATTTTTTTCACTGACTAAAAACAGATTAAAATGGAATATGACCTTATTGTTATAGGAAGCGGGCCCGGCGGTTATGTTGCCTCAATCAGGGCTTCACAACTTAAGATGAAAGTGGCTGTTATTGAGAAGGCCGATATCGGAGGTGTCTGCCTGAACTGGGGTTGCATACCCACTAAAGCATTGCTGAAGAGTGCCCAGGTGTATGAGTATCTGAAGCATCCGGCTGATTACGGTATAACTGCAGAAGGATCGGTGAAGCCGGATTTTGGGGCGATAATAGCCAGGAGCAGGGCAGTGGCAGAAGGGATGAGCAAGGGTGTACAGTATCTTTTCAGGAAGAATAAGATAGATCAGCTCACCGGAAAGGGGCGTCTTGCCGGAAATGGCATGGTTGAAGTGGTGGATGCGGCAGGGGAAAAAAAGCAATACTCAGCAAAGAACATTATCCTTGCGACAGGGGCAAGGTCGAAAGAGCTTCCGGGGCTGAAGCAGGATGGTCGGAAGATAATTGGATACAGGGAGGCCATGTCGCTTGAAAAACAGCCGGAATCGATGGTCATAGTCGGGTCTGGTGCAATCGGGAGCGAGTTCGCCTGTTTTTACCAGACACTCGGAACCTCAGTAACCCTTGTGGAGTTCCTTCCGAGAATAGTACCCAATGAAGATGAAGAAGTTTCAAAATACCTTGAGAGGTCGTTCAAGAAGATGGGAATGAAGATCATGACTGGCTCTTCAGTGGAATCGGCTGAAATTGCCGGTGAAAAATGTCTGGCCAGGATCAGGACCCCCAAAGGTGAAGAGACGGTTGAAACGGATATCATTTTCTCAGCGGTCGGGGTTACCCCGAATCTGGAGGATCTGGGACTTGAAACCGCAGGCGTCGGAACGGACAGGGGAAAAGTTATTGTGGATGAGTATTACAGGACCCCGGTACCGGGAATATTTGCCATCGGCGACATTGTACATGGTCCGGCCCTTGCACATGTTGCCTCAGCCGAAGGAATCATCTGTGTTGAAAAGATTGCGGGGCTCAATCCCGAACCACTCGATTACAGGAACATTCCTGCCTGTACATATACCAGCCCTGAGATTGCATCCTGCGGTTACACTGAGGCGGCGGCCAAAGAAGCGGGCTTTGATATCAAGGTTGGGAAATTCCCTTTCACAGCCTCGGGGAAAGCCAGCGCCGCCGGACAAAAAGAAGGTTTTGTGAAGCTCGTGTTTGATGCTGCCTACGGTGAATTGCTTGGAGCTCATATGATCGGCGCTAATGTTACAGAAATGATTTCTGAGATAGTCGTTGCAAGAAAACTCGAAACAACCGCACACGAGCTTATGAAATCGGTTCATCCTCATCCCACAATGTCGGAAGCAATTGCAGAGGCAGCAGCAGCAGCCTACGATGAAGTGATACATCTGTGAGATACTGAAAGCCGCTGGAGGGACTGGTGCAACAGCTGGTAAAGTGCTGCCGGATGAAAAACTGACAGCTGCCTGCTGCAATTCACGGGCCGGCATTTTTGTTTAAAAAATAATAGACGCAACCAATTTGATCAAAAATGCATCATTCTTTTAAAATAATTCTGGCAATTCAGATGAATTTTAATTATTTTTATATGTTTAATAGGTAAAAAACCTTGCCTGAAACTGTAAACATAATTAAAGGATGCATTGCCGGAAACCGGAGGGACCAGGAGCTCCTTTACAGGAGGCATGCTCCAAGGCTTTATGCCGTGTGCCTTCAGTATTCGGACAACGATGAGGAAGCAAGGGATATTCTCCAGGACGGTTTCATAAAGATCTTTGAGAATCTCATCAATTTTAAGAATGAAGGTTCTTTTGAAGGCTGGATGCGCAGAATAATTGTCAATACCGCATTGGAAAAATACCGCAGCAGGCATAATCTCTACAGGGTTGATGACATTGATCTGATCCCTGAGCCTGATGCGGATCCCGACAATGAGGATTATTCAGGGCTTGAGGCAATTGATCTGCTCAATATAATAAGGGAGCTGCCACCCAAGTACAGGATGGTTTTTAACCTTTATGCCATTGAAGGATATGCACATAAGGAGATAAGCAGAATGATGAAGATCTCCGAGGGAACTTCAAAATCCAATCTTTCAAGGGCAAGGCTGATCCTGCAGAAAAAAGTGAGTTTATACACCGGAATGAATAAAAAAGTGGTCAATGGTTGAAAAGAAAGCAAATATTGATCTCCTTTTCAGGAAGGGACTCGATGATCTTGAGATCCTTCCCCCGGTTGGCACCTGGAACAATATCTATCCGGTCATACGAAAGAGGCAGAAACCATACATGCTGTTACGAAGTGCAGCATTGATAGCCGTGCTGATATCAATCAGCTTCCTGGCCTACAAATGGAGCAGAGAGATATCAACCTCACTGCAAAATTCTTTCATTGTACGTGATGAAGAATCCACAAGAACCCGTATCGATAACTTCAATCCGGTAATAATCAGGCAGGAAGCAGTCGTATTTAATCCGGCGGAAAGTCATGTCAGGACCACCGTTCCTGGCATTCCCGAACCTGAAGCCGTCACGGCACGTGAAAGCAACCAGGAAATAATCGTTGTTCCGGTCAGCGCCAACAGTTACCCGGGATTCAACCTGGCCGGGCATGCAGATAATAATATGATCAGGATTGCTGATTATCAGCCTGTCAAAGATTACAGTGAGCCTTACGGTGTCATTGAGGTTATACCAGGCAATCCTGCCGGAAACGGAAAGGCCAGATGGTCGCTGTCTGCGATTGCATCACCATCCTATTATTTGAAATCCGTGTACGGGACCGACGATATCTCAGGCCAGATTAATTCCTATGAAAAACCCAGGATGTCCTATTCGGGAGGTATCGGATTCGCCTATAAGATAAATGACAGGCTGAGTGTCCAGTCCGGGCTGTTTTATACATCAGTCGGGCAGGAAATTGAAAATATTTATTCTTACGCTGGTTTCAGGCCCTATGACAATACCAAGAATCATCATAATTTCGAGGTGCTTACCTCAGGAGGAATGATCTATACGGATAACAGGGATGTTTTCCTTCTTGACAACGGAGGAGAAAGGGTCATCACAAAATTTACCAATGACGTTTTTGATCCGGCCAAAGCAAGTCTTCTTTATCTCAACAACACATTGCACCAGGCATTCAGCTATCTTGAAATGCCGCTTATTCTCAGGTACAAACTTATTGACAAGGATCTGGACTTTAACCTGATTGGGGGTTTCTCGTATAACATGCTGATCAATAATTCAGTATATACATATGTAAACGGCAGTAAATACCAGGTGGGCGAAACTGAGGGACTGAACCCGCTTATGGTCAGCAGTTCTCTCGGAATGGGCCTGGAATACAATCTGTCCAGGAAGATATCACTCAATCTTGAACCTACATTCAGATATTATCTTAATCCTTTCAGCCAGACACAGGCTGTTAAAACCCATCCATATTCCTTCGGTTTGTTCTCTGGACTCTCATACCGGTTTTAGATCCTGAACCCCAATTCTTACCATAACCCACCCCTGTATTTTATTTCTTTAACATTGTCCCTGCATTATTATAAGGGTTAAAAATGTTACTTTTGCACTTTATTTCCCCCTTATGGGAAAATAAACGGATGTATAAATACTTTGTATCTGTATATTAATTATTTGCATAGGTATTTAACAATTGGCCAGTACAGAAGAAGAAAGAAAATTCATGTTAAGCACTGAAAGGATATTAACATTAGCCTTGTTCGTTGCAATTGGTTTTATCTTTCCGGGATCTGCCTCAAACCGCGATACTGCCAGTCTCAGGAAGGCTGAAGTAAATAGTGTCCTTCCTGATACGATATGGTATAACACATCCTTTACCATTCCTGACAATGTGACTTTCGCGGGAGAAAGAATGCCTCTTGAGAATTTCGATACCCGGGAAAGCCTTGAAAGGGAATTGTTGACCAGTGCTTACAGGCATTCATCCACTATTATGATTATAAAGAGGGCCAAACGATACCTTCCCGTTATTGAAAAGATACTTGAAAAGAACAGGGTGCCGGATGATTTCAAGTATCTTGTTGCAGCAGAAAGTGAATATATGAATGTGGTATCACCCAAAGGTGCGACGGGTTTCTGGCAGATTATGCCGGGAACCGGCAGGGAAGCCGGGCTGGAAATAAGCGCTGAGGTTGATGAACGTTACCATATAGAGAAATCAACGCAGTTTGCATGCGATTTCCTTCTCAGGTCGTATGAGAAGTACGGAAACTGGACACTTGCAGCTGCTTCATACAACGGTGGCAGGGCTGCAATCGATGAACAGATAAAAATCCAGAAGGAGAAGAATTACTATGATCTTCTGCTGGCTGAGGAAACTGCTAGGTATATTTTCAGAGTGGTGGCCTACAAGCTTATCATTACAGATCCCCAGCGCTATGGATTTAACATCAGGGAAGATGAACTGTATCCGGAACTGAATTGCAATATTGTTAAGGTTGATTCTGCAATACAGGATATTTCTGAATTTGCGAGGAAGCACGGAACCAATTACAAGATCCTGAAGTTTCTCAATCCATGGCTACGCAAACCGTATTTTTCACCAAAGCCCGGTAAGGAATACTATATAAAGCTTCCGGTTGAAGGAATGCGTTCAATTGAAAGAATTGATTCAGATTACTGAAATCTTGAGCGATTAAGGATGTGAAATGAAGGATATTATTGAGGTACAGGGAGCCAGGGTCCATAATCTCCAGAATATTGATGTGGTGATTCCGCGGAATAAGCTTGTTGTAATAACAGGGCTCAGCGGGAGCGGGAAATCATCACTGGCTTTTGATACAATCTACGCTGAGGGGCAGAGGCGCTACATGGAAACTCTTTCGGCATATGCCCGGCAGTTTCTGGGAGGTATGGAACGACCCGACGTAGACAGGATAACCGGATTGAGTCCGGTAATATCAATAGAACAGAAAACCACAAATAAAAACCCCAGGTCGACGGTTGGGACAATAACCGAAATCTATGATTTTCTCCGCTTGTTGTATGCCCGGGCCGGGGAAGCCTTCTCATGGGCATCGGGAGAGAAGATGGTTAAATACACCGATGAGCAGGTGATCGAGCTTATCAGGAATCAGTTTGACGACCGCAAGGTTTATTTTCTTGCCCCCGTAGTAAAAGGAAGGAAAGGTCATTACAAGGAACTTTTTGAGCAGTTGAGGCGAAAAGGCTTTCTTCACGTGAGGATTGACGGAGAGATCAGGGAGATTACCCATGGTTTAAGGCTCGACCGGTTCAAGATTCATTATATTGAACTTGTTGTCGACAAATTCAGGGTAGGGAGCGTAAATACAAAACGTCTGACTGATTCGGTTCTATTGTCGCTTGATCAGGGCGACGGTGTAATGATGCTGATAGACCAGGAGAATCCCGAACCACGATACTTCAGCCGCCATCTGATGTGCCCGGTGACCGGTATATCATACAATGAACCGGCTCCCCATACATTCTCATTCAATTCCCCGCAGGGCGCCTGTCCGCATTGTAACGGGCTGGGTGAGATTTCCGGCATTGACATTAAAAAGCTTTTACCTGATCCCGGCCTCAGCATACGAAAAGGCGGCATTGAACCCCTGGGAAAATATAAAAATTCCTGGATCTTCTGGCAGATCGAGGCAATTGCCGAAAAAAACGGTTTTACACTCGACACTCCTGTCGGGGAAATTCCTGAAGACGCACTGAACAAGGTGCTGTACGGATCGGATGAGGTCCTTAAACTATCCAATACCCCCCTGGGTATGACCTCAAATTATTTCCTGACTTTTGAGGGTGTCGTTAATTACATCGGTAACATTGAATACATCAATGGCAAAAATAACGGTACCCGGAAACGTGACCAGTATGTTCATTATGAAACATGTCCGGAATGTAATGGTACCAGGTTGAAAAAGGAAGCGCTTTTTTTCAGGATCGCCGGGAAAAATATTGGTGAACTTGCTTCCATGGGCATACGGGAGCTTTATGCATTTCTTGGGGAGGCGGAGGAGAAAATGACGGAAAAGCAAAAGCTGATATCTGCCGAGGTACTCAAGGAGATCAGGTCAAGGCTTGGTTTCCTACTTGATGTTGGACTTGATTATCTGTCGCTCAACAGGGGAGCCAGAACATTGTCGGGTGGTGAAAGCCAGAGGATCAGGCTTGCAACTCAGATAGGATCAAAACTGGTGAATGTCCTCTACATATTGGATGAACCAAGTATCGGACTCCACCAAAGGGATAACAGAAGGCTTATCACTTCACTGAAACAACTGAGAGATGCAGGTAACACCGTTATCGTTGTGGAGCACGACAGGGAGATGATCCTTTCAGCCGATCATATCATTGACATGGGGCCCGGTGCAGGCCGATACGGAGGAAGTGTTGTTGCCCGCGGAACCCCAGATGAGATAAGAAATTCAGATACACTTACTGCCGGATACCTTAGCAGCCGGAAAAAGATCACCGTCCCCTCGAAACGCAGGAAGGGGAACGGCAAGTTCCTTGTACTGACCGGGGCGTCGGGTCATAATCTTAAGAATATTGATTTGGTGCTTCCGCTGGGAACCTTTATTTGCGTAACCGGCGTCTCGGGAAGCGGAAAATCATCACTCATAAACCAAACCCTTCACCCTGCACTGGCAAGAAAATTTCATAATTCGGGCAAGATCCCTCTTCCATACAGGGACATATCCGGGCTCGAGCATCTCGATAAGGTGATTGAGGTTGACCAGTCGCCGATCGGAAAAACACCGAGGTCGAATCCTGCAACATATACGGGAGTATTTACGGATATCAGAAAGCTGTTTGAACAAACAACCGAAGCCAGGATCCGTGGTTTTGGGGCAGGAAGGTTTTCATTCAATGTCAGGGGAGGAAGATGCGAAGGTTGCGAGGGTGCAGGAGTGAAAACGATTGAAATGAACTTCCTGCCCGATGTGTATGTACATTGTACCGAGTGCAACGGGAAACGTTACAACAGGGAAACCCTGGAGGTAAAATACAAGGGTAAGTCGATCAGCGATGTTCTTGATATGACGGTAAACAAGGCAGTCAGCTTTTTTTCGAATGTCCCCTCAATTTTTCATAAGATAAAAACGTTACAGGATGTGGGGCTCGGATATATAAGACTCGGACAGCAGTCCACAACGCTGTCGGGAGGCGAGGCACAAAGAGTCAAACTGGCCACGGAACTGGCAAGGCGCGATACGGGAAAAACCCTGTATATCCTTGATGAACCTACAACAGGACTGCATTTTGAAGATATCAGGGTGCTTCTTGAAGTACTTGACAAGCTCGTCGAAAGGGGAAATACAGTTATCGTCATCGAACATAATATGGATGTGATAAAAATGGCTGATTTTATTGTAGACCTCGGTAAGGAAGGAGGGAATGGCGGAGGTGAAATCGTTTTTTCAGGAACTCCTGAGATGCTTGCCGGATTCAACAGCAGCTATACCGGATTGTTTTTAAAACCGGAACTTGAAACCTAGAGTTATCTATATTTGAAACCTTTATTTTAAGAAAGCCTTATGGAGAAACCAGCAGACCTGATAAAGGATGCCTTTGAGCAGAAAACCTGGAACGAAATCCACATTACCGATTCATGGAGAGTGTTCAAGATAATTTCAGAACTCGTGGAAGGATTTGAGAAGCTTGCCAGGATCGGCCCGTGTGTTTCCATCTTCGGATCTGCCCGCACACATCACAATGACAAATATTACAGGCTGGCAGAAGAGATTGCATTCATGCTTACCAGGAATGGCTATGGAGTGATCACCGGCGGCGGACCCGGAATCATGGAAGCAGCCAACAAGGGAGCCCGCAGGGGTAATGGCAAATCAGTCGGCATTAATATCGACCTGCCGTTTGAGCAGCGGCCCAACCAGTATATTGATTCCGATAAGCTGATAACATTCGACCACTTTTTCGTGAGAAAGGTGATGTTCATGAAATATGCCCAGGGATTCATAGTCCTGCCCGGAGGATTCGGCACCTTCGATGAATTGTTTGAAGCAATAACCCTCATTCAGACAAAAAAGATAGGCAGATTCCCGATAATCCTTGTCGGAAAGAAATACTGGACCGGCCTCATCAACTGGATAAAATCAGAAATGCTGACCGAGGAACACAATATTTCACCCGATGATATGGAACTGTTTACACTTGTGGATACAGCAGCGGAAGCAGTTGATAACATCACCAGCTTTTATTCGAGATATCTTCTCAGTCCGAATTTCTGATTACTTTTTGCGTAAGCGGGCCAGTTCAATATCACTGTCCCTGCGCTTCAGGACCTCTCTCTTGTCATATTCCTTCCTGCCCCGTGAGACAGCAATTTCTGCCTTCGCCAGGCCTCTTTCGTTTAGAAAGACCTTTGTAACAATAACGGTGAGGCCTGATTTCTCAACTTTTCTTGCTATTTTCCTGAGTTCCCGTTTAGTCAGGAGGAGTTTGCGTTCGCGAAGGGGATCATGATTATTCAGGTTTCCCCACCAGTATTCGGCAATATGCATTCCTTTAATGAACAGTTCACCATCCCTGAATACGCAATACGAATCAGTCAGTGCAGCTTTCCCTTCCCTGATCGATTTGATTTCGGTACCGGTTAGCCTGATACCTGCAATATATTTTTCAAGAAACTCATAATCATGATGAGCTTTCTTGTTTTTAATTGTAATATCGGAAAATCCACCTTTCATACCGGCGATCAGGCAAAGAAGGTAAAATAAATCCAGTCGACAAGCCTGGTAAGCAGCGAGTCAATGATTATGAGCAGGCCGGTGAATACCAATGCAACTGACAACATGAGCGGAGTTTTCATTTTTTCGGGAGGATTCAGTAATCTTTCCGTTCCCAGCCAGAAGAGATATAGACCGTAAAGAGCAAGTATATTTATGAAGATAAAGGATTCGAAAAGTCTGCTTACTATCTGGCAGAGCATTAATGGTGCTGCAGAAAAAACAATTATCATGAAAGACGTCCCGGGATCATTCCTGATATTCAGGATTGTGGTGATTTTGTTAAAAATGAATGATGTGGCGTAAATTACCCCGGCATAGAGAATCAGGTATTTGATGCCGGCAAGAACTGAATAAAATCCCGATGTTCCGGGATTGGTAAATAGCAGCGATCCGACGAAAGCTGAAACTGCCGCAAGGACAACAAGGGGCAGGAAAAAATGGTTCCTGATAAAACCGGCAGTCCTTTCTTCGGTGCCAATGATCTGCCATGCTTTTTCCGGATCAAGGATCAGGATCCTGATCCTGTTCCAAAGGAATTTTAGATCCATCGCTAATCAGGTTAATAGTGCCGCAAAATTAAGTATTTTTATGGTATGATGATTCTGAAATCTTATTGCTGCCGGGATGCTGGAGAATGAGAAGTCCTGTTATGATCTGCTCGTCGTTACTGGTCCGACGGCTTCAGGGAAGACAGCCCTGGCAGCTGAACTTGCCTTACGGCTGGACGGAGAAGTGATAAGCGCCGATTCACGGCAGGTTTACAGGAAAATGAACCTGGGCTCGGGGAAAGATTACAGCGAATATGTAGTTGAAGGTAATAAAATACCATATCACCTCATCGATGTTGCAGAACCCGGTTATAAGTACAACGTGTTTGAGTTCCAGCGGGATTTTATGGAAGCGTTCAGGAATATTTCAGGCAGGAAAAAATTACCGGTTGTTTGCGGCGGCTCAGGAATGTATCTTGACAGTATTGTCTCGGGATACAATCTTGTTGAGGTTCCGCCTGATCATAACCTGAGGTCGGCTCTGGAGGAAAAGAACATGGATGAGCTGAAAGGGATACTTGAATCATATAAAAAGCTGCACAACGTAACTGATCTTGATACCAGAAAAAGGGTTATCCGGGCAATAGAAATAGAACATTACACAGGAAATCGGAGAGGAAATGGAATAGTTTTCCCGAAATTCAGTCCGTTTATTGCAGGTATACTTTACAGCAGGGAAAAGAGAAGGGCCCGGATCTCGGAACGACTCCGCCAGCGTTTTGAATCAGGCATGGTGGATGAGGTGCGGGAGCTGCTCAGGAGCGGCCTGTCACCGGAATCGCTTATATATTATGGTTTGGAATACAAGTATATAACTTTGTATGTTACGGGCCGGCTGAATTTCGATGAAATGTTTAAGGGCCTTGAAACCGCGATCCACAGGTATGCCAAACGTCAGATGACCTGGTTCAGGGGAATGGAAAGAAAGGGAATAAAGATCCATTGGATTGATGGTGAGCTGCCAAGGGAGAAGAAGGTGGAAATGATCCTGAAGAAGTTTTCGTCCCGGCCTGAGATGTGATTTTATCTGAAACGCTGTTTCAAAGGCGGCAGGGAAAGAAATCATTTCAGCCACGCATCGAGCCATTCAAAGAATTCCCTTTGCCAAATCACTGCGTTTTGTGGTTTCAGAACCCAGTGGCATTCATCTTCAAAGAAAAGAAGCCTGGCGGGGATATCCCTGAGCCTGGCTGCCTGGAATGCTTCCAGGCTCTGTGTATATGGAATCCTGAAATCATTGGCACCGGTAATTATCATGATCGGAGTGTCCCAGTTCCTGACCAGCAGATGCGGTGAGAATTTGTAGCTTTTATGATTTTCCCAGTAGGGGCCCTCATAATCCTTGTTTGGAAACCACATTTCCTCTGTTGATCCATATTCACTGACAAAATTGAATACACCGCAGTGCGATATGAATGCCTTAAATCTCTTTTCATGGATCCCGGCGAGGTAAAATACGGAATACCCGCCATAGCTGGCTCCAACCGCTCCCATCCTGGAAGCATCGACATAGGGCTCCCTGGCCATCGCATCGGTGGCATCAAGATAATCCTGCATGTTCAGCCCTCCGTAATCACCGGAGATCTGCTCCTTCCATTCCTGACCGAAGCCTGCCACTCCCCTCCTGTTGGGCGCGTACACTATGTATCCGTTTGCAGCCATCATCTGGAAGTTCCACCTGTATGACCAGAACTGCGTAAGTGCACTCTGCGGACCACCCAGACAAAAAAGCAATGCAGGATACTTCTTTGAAGCATCAAAATCAGGAGGATAGATTACCCACATCTGAAGATCCTTTCCGTCTTTTGTCCTTATATATTTTTCAGAAACTTCCCCCATTTTAACCGACTCATAAATAGCCTTGTTGATGGAACTCAAATGCCTGACTTCACCGGTGTTAATATCGACGGTTACCAGCTCGGGCGCCATCGACATTGAATTCTGCTGGGCAACAAGAATCCCAGATTTCAGTGATACCGGGCTGAGATCGTAGTTGCCGCCGGCAACCTCAACTATTTCCCTGTCCGTGAGGTTCGTGCGGAATATTTTTAAGGTTCCGAGATGTGCACAGGAAAAGAAGAGGGTTGCATCATCCGACCAGTTTATCGCTGAAACATCAAAAGTCCAGCCTTCTGTTATCCATGCTCTTTTCCCGGTTGGTATGTCATAGACAAACAACCTGTCAAGGTCTGATTCATAACCGTCGCGCTCCATGCTCTGGTATGCTATCTTAGAACCATCGGGCGAGAAGACGGGGTTTCTGTCATATCCCATGTTCCCGGCTGAGATGTTTATTTCATTGCCGGTGGAAATGTCGTAAAGGAAAATATCTGAATTCGTACTCAGGGCATCTTCCTTTCCCCTTAATCTCTTTGTAGTGTAGGCAATATATCTTCCATCGGGGCTCCAGGTTATTTCTGCTTCGTCAAAATAGGGTGAAAGGGGGGATTCAAATTTCTGTCCTTCCATAATATCCTTTTCACCGCTTACTGATCCGTCGGTGAAGGAAGCGACGAACACATGACTGTATGAATAGTCGCTCCAGTAATTCCAGTGCCTGTACATCAGGTCATCAATTATCCGCACCTTTGCTTTGGGCAGGCCGTGTTTCTCGTTTGCGGTCTGGTCGAGCTTTACCCTTCGGGTGAACAGTATCCTGTCATTGGCGGGGGAGATACTGAAAATTTCAAAATCGGATAAGCCATCGACCTTTTTCTGACCAGAGCCGTCGCTGTTCATGGTATAGAGGTCGCCTCCCCTGATAAATGCGATCTTTTTCCCGTTGCCGAACCATTGCGGAGAACTTCCTCCTTCAGTGGTAAGCTTGAGTGTTTCGCCTCCCGTGATCGGTGTTTTATAAATATTGGTTTGCCTGGCTTCACTCTTCAGATCAATGCCGGTAACACTGTAAATCACCGTTGAACCGTCGGGTGAAAGGGCAGCTGTGCCCAGCCTCCGGAACTTCCACAGAATTTCCGGTGTCATAACACCTTTTGCTTTTTCTTCCGGACTGAGAATTATCTTCTCATCCGTGATCTGTCTTGTTGCAACAGGGGCCTTTTTGCCGCATGAAATCATAATCATGATGATGCAAGTCATCATGAGAAAAAGAGATCTTTTCATTTCGGGAATATGTGGAGTTAATTCTTCCTGAGTACCTCGGTAATTTTTGCCTTCAGTTCCTCGAACAATTCCGGATTGTCCTTTATTATCTGTTTGACAGCTTCGCGGCCCTGTCCAAGCCTTGTATCACCGTAACTGAACCATGAGCCTGATTTCTTTATAATGTCGAAATCAACTCCCAGGTCGATTATTTCTCCCAGCTGCGAGATTCCCTCACCGTAAAGAATATCAAAATCGGCTTTCTTGAAAGGCGGGGCCAGTTTGTTTTTTACGATTTTAACTCTTGTCCGGCTTCCGATAATCTCTTCCCCCTCCTTAAGCTGGTTTGTTTTCCGGATGTCGATCCTTACTGAAGCATAGAATTTAAGTGCATTACCTCCGGTTGTTGTTTCGGGATTGCCAAACATTACACCTATCTTTTCCCTCAGCTGGTTTATGAAAATACAGGAGGTATTTGTTTTGCTGATATTTGCGGTTAGTTTTCTGAGGGCCTGAGACATCAGCCTGGCCTGGAGCCCCATTTTAGAGTCTCCCATTTCTCCTTCGATCTCAGCTTTTGGAGTCAGGGCTGCAACTGAGTCTATTACAATGATGTCAAGTGCTCCTGAACGTATAAGGTTATCAGTGATTTCCAGGGCCTGTTCTCCGTTGTCGGGTTGAGAGATCAACAGATTCCCGATATCCACGCCAAGTTTTTCCGCATAATTCCTGTCGAAAGTGTGTTCTGCATCGATAATGGCAGCAATCCCTCCATTTTTCTGTGCTTCGGCAATTGCATGAATGGCCAGGGTTGTTTTACCCGAAGCTTCCGGGCCATAGATTTCAATCACGCGACCCCTGGGAAAACCGCCTATCCCGAGTGCCGCATCAAGTCCTATCGACCCCGTGGAGATGACCTGTATATTTTCAACGGCATGATCCCCCAGTTTCATGATTGTACCCTTGCCGAAATCCTTTTCTATCTTCCCGATGGTGACCTCAAGGGCCTTAAGCTTTTCTTTATTGATTTCCTTTCGTTCAGTGCTCATTGTATTGGTTTTATTGTTCGTAAAGTTTTAATATCTGCTCCGTGTGATTTTTGGTGTCAACCTTTGATATAATCTTTTCAATGATACCGCTTTCATTTATAATGAACGTGGTTCTCTGTATGCCCATGAAGGTTTTCCCGTAAAGCTTTTTCTCGCCGTAAACACCATAATCGTTAAGTATTTTCCTTGAGGTATCGGCAATCAGCGGAAATGGCAGGGAATATTTATCTGAGAAGCCCTTATGCGATTTTTCACTGTCGGCACTTACTCCTATAACCGCAAATCCCTTTTTTATCAGATCGCTGTGGTTGTCGCGGAGGTTGCATGCCTCTGCGGTACATCCCGGGGTATTGTCTTTTGGATAGAAATAGAGTATCACTTTTTTGCCTGCCAGGTCTGACAACCTGACGGTTTTGCCGTCCTGATCCGTTCCTTCGAACGAGGGTGCCTTCATTCTTTCTTTAAGTTTTGACATGTAAAGCGGATTTTGTAATTAGGGTTAAATTTACGAATTTCGTTTAAATGAAAAATATATACAATGAAAAATCTTATAATGTTAATAATCAGCATACGGGGATTTTCCCGTATTTGGTTTTAATGTATGAAAATCGTATATTTGTACCACAATCGTATATTTTCTGTATATCATTTAACCAATTTTTAAGACAATGAAGATAAGCAAATATACGCTAAGATATATAGCTTTAGGCAAAGAGAAAAAAACTTATTTACGCTATTATGTCACAAATAACGGCAAGGGTGAGAGTTTTAATATACCGTGTGATGTAATTTTATCTGCAGAACAGTTACAGCAACTGAATAACGGTACTTTGGGTGGGATGATACAAAAGGAACTCTACCGAATTAGGGATGAAAAACGCCAAACTATTGAACGTTTTGCATTAGCTAATAATACATATCCAACTGCTCAACAACTTAGAATCTGGAATAAGTTAGTATTTTCTAACTTCAAGATAGAATATTGGATTAGAAAGTATTTACAAAATCTACATATAAAGCCAAGCAGTATAAGAGTATATACATACGCTATTAGTAAATTCAAGACTTTTTATATTAATAATTTAGGGCATTTAAATATTGAAGAAATTATATCAAAAAATACTATTTCTATGTTTGGGGATAACCTTAAAATAATGGGAAAATTTAACGGAAAAAACAATACATTCGTACATATACACAATTATCAAAGTATCGTAATAAGATTTCTGAATTATGTTGCTGAAAATAGTAATTTACCAAAAATTGAATTCTTTTTAAGACAACCATCTCAAAGCAGTAAATGGCATATTGATTATAATGATTATAATAGGCTGCTTCAACACAAACCAAAGACAAAAGCAGAAGCAGTTGTACTTGACATTATAAAAATTAACTCAAAAATTGGTTTACGTATTAACGAATTACTGAATATTGAAAAAGATAATATAACTGTTGCTGATGATTGCGTTTATATAAAATTTTTGGAGCATAAAAAAAGTAAGGAAAGAACAGTTGTTGTTGTTGATGCTGAAGCAATGAATTTAATTAAAAAATATATAAACGAAACTGATAAATATTTATGGACGTTTCAACATCATAACTGGTTTAATACTGTTCTACGTAGCATAGCCAAAGAAGTATTTAAAAATGAAACGGTAAAAATATATAAAAACACTATTAAAGTAAATGGATATGTTGATGTGTATAAATATAAGGCAATATCAAGCCATTCTTTTAGACGTTATGCCATTGAACGTAATATTGCTGAATATGGTGTTGATGTAGCAAGAACCTTTAGCGGTCATCAAGATACACAAGTTCTGTTTAAACATTATGCAGATTTTATGAATAGCGAAGATTTGAAGAAAAGATTATTGAGAAATAAATAAAAATAATTTACTTTTTTATGGTGTTTTTGGATTTGTTAAGTATTTATATATGATTTCGCATTAAAAGTCCTTTTTTATTATTTTTATGTTTGAAGGTGCTGTTTTCCCCAGCACCTTTTTTATTATAATATTATTATCTTTACTACGTTAATAATAAAAGCTATAATTATGACACCAACTGAACTTGCTGAATTAGTAAAAGAAACTCTTATGCATAAACCAAATAAGGGTGTACAATTTAAATCATTCGCCAATGCAATGGGTATTGACTTTGTTAATTTTGTCAAGCACTGTAATAAAGCAGTACAAGCACAGAAAGATAAGTTGATTGCTGAACTTGAAGCGGAGATAGAAAAAATTAAAAAAATGTAATTTTGTGACTAATTTAAAATTAAAGGTGAGTTGATTCTCACCTTTTTTTATAATATATTTTCAATATATTCAATTGCTGACTCAAGGTCAGATATAGCACATTCCAAGTCATTAATAGCATTTTCTGAATTTTGATAATTTTCAGATGCTTGCAAATTTTCTGGCATATTATCAAAGCATTCTTGTTCTTCGTCAAGTAATGCTTGTATATCATCTCTGACAGCATTTAATGTATCAAGACAAGTTGCAATTTCTTTTCTTCTAATATTATTCATATTTATAATTATTTTAATAAAAACAAATATAAGTATATTTATATTTTCAAGAAAAAAATTTATTATATTTTATATTTTTTTTTGAAGTTTCGAAATGCAAAATCCAGTGATAATTTTACTATGTAACCTATAATACCACCAACAACACCAATAATTATTGTAGATATGATTGCTTCCCAAGTGGGTAAATAATGAAATGTTTTTGCTTGTGATATAGCACCAACAGTACCACCAATAGGTGGAAATGTATCACTTAATTTACATATTATAAAACAATATATCTTTTCCATTCTCATTTTAATTTTTTAATAGTGTTGGCAAAACAGCATATGTACCTTCTGATATGACATATTGTTTTGATTGATATTTGACAACAACATTGTACCAATAAACATATTCTTCAACATTATTTTGACTTGCTGAAATTTCAAACGTTGTCGTTCCTTGTGTAGTCGTACCAGTATGACCAGATAAAATATAATTACCACCATTTTCTTTATCGGTAATATATAGTTTTACATCTGTAGCACCAGATAATTGAGGTGGTAATGTGACGGTAATAGTTTTATTGGTATTTTTATATGTTGTTAAGTTATCCATATTATTTTATATTAAATACAATATTTTTTATATAATTTTTCCAGAAACAATATCATTATTAACTTTTCCTTTTAAATTTTCTGCTGATAGTTCTGCAATTAATTCTTGTTCTTTAGTTTCGCCAATAAGATTATCTTGATAATATATTGGTGGTGTTTCTTCAATTAATTTACCACGTATAAATGTAGGTATACCAGAAGTTATTTCTATTTCATTGATTATTAGATTTTCATATCCATCTTTTGAAATTTCAAGTCTAAACGGAGAAGAAACTGTATCAATTTTTGTGGAAGGACCTTCAACGTAAACTGAATAATATGTTATTTCCTTTTTTGTTTCACCAGAAATTTCTATTGTATCATACAAAGAACCATCTTTATCAAATAATCTTGCTTCTGCTCCATCTCCATTTTCTATAATAAATGTAAATGTGGATTTTAAATTTAATGTGCATTTATTTCCTTCTGATATTGTTCCTAATGTAAATTTATTTGTATCAATTAGGCAATCAATTAAATTTGTTTTTCTATTATTTTTATTAGTAGGACTAAATGAAACATCATAAGTACAGTTTATAAATTGCATATTATAAATATTATAATCAACACTGTTATTATATCCACACAATAATCCTCTTTGACAATCTATAATTTTATTTCTTAAATTTGTTTTAATACCATTTTGTGGAATGTAACCATATGCCGCACCACTAACCATACAATCTGTATATTCATTACCATATGCACCATCCCAATATAAAGAACCGCAATTATAAAAGAGCACTTTATTACATATAATACCACTATAAAATGAGATGCCACGTGAGTGTAAAAAAAAGACATTACTTCCATTAAAATTATAAAAACTTAAAAACATATATGCGGGTGTCATCCAAGTAGCATTTGCTGAATTCACTTTACAATCAGATGATGCTTCCCATCTTCGTGTAGGACTTGCATTCAATGTAAATAATAACATAGCGTTATTACAAGTAAAAATATTGCCATTTCTTTGAATAATATTATATGGAATAGTGTATGTATAATATCCTTTTCCAGCATCACCATTTTTTGTAATATTTTCTGCTGCGTTATATAAATCATTTGGAGTATGAGAACCTCCATCCAACGTTATTAATCTTGTTTCTTCATTAACTGTTATTGCCATTATATTATATAATTTATATTTATTTTTTATTTACATTGAAGGTATACAAGTTTGAGAAAGTTGATATGATGGAGACCCTACACAATAATTTCCACCAGAAGTACTTGAAACTGAACTTAAACATATACTTGACTGAACTGGGGATAATGTTGTATCTGTGATGTGTCTTTGTGCATAAGTAACTATACAAATAGTATCGTTATAATTAACTTGAAAAGTCCAGCTACCACTACAATTTTCTGCATTTGGGCTTGTTACTGTGCAAGTACATTTAATGCTTCCATTACAACAAACACTTGCTGTCATTGTGCCATTTGTCATACTTGTACCGCCTCTCGACAGACGCCAGCAGAAAGTAGGGCAATAATATTCACCAATTGACATTGCTGGCACAGAATAAACACAAGCACGTGTACATTCAGTTAATGCGTCACCATTCGGACAAGTACTGCTTATATCACTAAATTGAATACTATTATAAGATATTCCAAGTGAAAGTGCTTTGCCATTTAACATTATTACTTTATTATTTATTGCTAATATTCCCATATAATTTATATTTGTTTTACATCGCTGGTATACAAGTTTGTGAAAGTTGATATGATGGAGACCCTACACAAAAGCTACCAGAAGTACTTATTATTGAATTTAAGCATACACTGGAATGAATTGCACTTAATGTAGTATCTGTAATGTGTCTTACCGCACAAGTAACTACACAAACAGTATCATTATATTTAACTAAGAAAGTCCAGCTACCACTACAATTTACTGTAACACAACTTATTACAGTGCAAGTACATTTAACGCTTCCATTGCAGCAAATAGTAGCTATCATTGTGCCATTTCTTGAACTTGTACCACCTCTGGACAGACGCCAGCAGAATGTGGGACAGTAGCATTCACCACTTGACATTGCTGTTGAGTAGGCAAGACGGGAACAAGTACATTCACTTATTGCGTCATAGTTAGGACAAGTTGAAGCAATATTTGAGAAAGAAACAGATTTATTTACAACTACACCATAACCATAAAAATCACTCATTTTATAAGGTGCTGTAAAACCAGCAGCAGCACCAAGTGCCGTTAATGATTTTGGTGGTGTAGCGTTACCGTCAACAGCACAACTTATACTGCTACAAGTTTGTAATGTATTATCCAAGATTGCTATATTTCCACTTGCTGGCATTGCCATAATTAAACCCTTTCATTTATTCTGTCTTCCAATTTATAAATACATTTTTGTTGTTCTTTAATTGCTTCAACTAATAATGCTGTTATCTTGCTATATTCTATTCCATAGTAACCATCATTTTCTTTAACAACCATTGGTAATACTGGAATAACATCTTGTGCAATCATTCCAATATTACATTCAGTTGTATTATTTAACTTGTAATGCACACCTTTTAATTGCAAGACCGTTGATAATGCATTATATATTGGTGTTACATCTGTTTTTAATCGGATATCACTACTTGCAATAAAATCTGTTGAATATGCACAACCTATTATGCAAAGACCAGTTGTTGTTGTGCACGCTTTTACACTTGAACTATTATATAAATTACAGTGGCAATGTGTAGCAGCAGCAAAACAAGCTGGTACACAAGAACATAATGCTAATGCATTACCAACTGTCATTGTTGAAGCTGCAAGACTTACTATTGCAGTACCGTTATAACATAATATTTCATTACAAGTTAATGACAGTGTTGTTGTTGAAGTATTGCACCAAGTAGTTCCGTTATGCTGTAATATTTGACCATTTGAAGGTGAAGTTATAACAACATCAGTTAATGCTGCAAGACAATTAACACCACCGCCACCGCCAGCATAACTAACTAAAGTACTACCGTTATAACAAACTGGACAATTTGCGGTCAATGATAAACCTACTGTTGAAGTATTACACCAACAAGTTCCATTGTATTGTAATATATGATTAGTTAATGGTGTGGTTATATTAACATCAGATAAATTATTCAGTGTATGTGTATGACTGCCACAAGCAACTTGTGTTGACGTTGCGCCAAAATCAACTTTAATTGTATTACCAGTAATGATTATTCCAGTTCCGCCAGTAAATGTTGTTCCGCCACCACCAGAAAAACCACCGCCAGATGAACTAATTGAAGCTGTTTGACCACCAATTTGACCGTCTCTGCGGACTGGTAATAATTTATGTTCTTTTGCTGCTATTGCCATTATTATATTATATTATCTCTTGTATTAGTTAATTCTAACATTTCAACATCCATTGCTTCATTTACATCATTATATGTTCCGCTAACTATATAAAATGCTTTACCACTTAGATATTTATTATCTTTAATTAAATTTAAATCAATATACATTAAATATGATTTAACGTCCAGAGTTCCAGTTAATTTAAATCTTTGTTGTTTGTATTGACTATATAGGTTTTGTAAAATTAATTGATGTGTAGGATACATAGTTCCACCAGTACCACTTGTTGACCGTACTAATCCACTTATATTAGAACCACTGACAACTTGCTGCATAGTTTTAAACGCACCACGACTACAACCATATGTACCAGTTCCAGAAGTTATTTTATGTTCGAGTTTTTTGTCGGTTATTTGTATTTGTTTTGATGAATAACAGCTAATTCCTTCATTACCTATTTTATCACCAGTATTTAAATTTATTATTTCAATTTCAACATCTTTTATAATTAAGTTTTTAACTTTTGCTGCAACACCCAACGGATATACATAATAATAGCCTAAACTATTTTTATTTCTAAAATCATCCATTATAGTTATTTCAACACTACCACTTATTAAATTTTCTTCTGTTGACTGGCGCAAAGGAACAAGAAGTTCTGCTTCATTCCATTTGTCATTTACGTGAGATGCACCCAGATAATAATATAAATTATAAGGTTTTTCAACCACGTCTAAATATATATAAGTTGATGTTGATTTCCACGAAATGCCACCGTAATAATACTGATTTCCTACCTTTACTTGTACTGGCATTTTTACCATATGTACATCAGTTTCAGTATCTTCGTTATATATATTTTCTGAAGAATGAGTATTGACAAATACTTTCATTTTTAATAATAAGGCTATGTTACCATCTTGTGTTATATTGCTCAGTGGAAAATTATAACGATAATATCCCGTTGCACCAGCAGCATCATTGCCAACAAACAAACCATATTCTGGTGCATCACTTATTTCTTTTTTTATAGCATAACCATTATATTTATTATGGTAATTTGTCCATCCTTTATAAGTTATACTTGTATTGGTATAATATCCAGTTTTATTAGTAAATGTACCAGTTGTCAGCCAATTACTGCTTTCACCAAAAGTATATTTGCTGTTTTCAAAATTATAAGGGTCATAGTTAACGGTTATTTCATCTTTGCTTGATATAATATCAAGGTCACTGCCAGTATTATACCAAGAAAGAGTATTACCACTTATATCAATATATCCACCTACATTACTTTGTGTTTCTGCTGCACCTATTGCTGGACTTAAATTATAATGTTTACCCTTTGATGGAGTATGTAAATTTATAGGGTCGATAAAATATATTGAAGTTCCTTTAAATTTAACAACAAGACCCAGACCGCCAGCGATACTATCTAAAACTTTTCTACAACTGAAACAATTACCATTTTCGTCAATGAAATTTTCTTGTGCTAATTCAAGGTATAAAAAGAAATTTGTTGTATAATCTGCTATTCTTAAATCATTTGATGTATATATATCGGTAAATTTTATTGCTAATTTATCAAATATGTTTGTTAATATATATGTTATTGCTGTTGTACCAGTATAATATGAATTATTATTAGTATTATAGTATGGTATTTTGTCCAGTGCTGCCATTCCATCATTACAGTTTATACTAATTAATGTTGTATTTGCTGCACTATAATCTTCACTATATATATCTGCATTTACAAAACCTTGCCAAAATAAATTATAACCACTATATCCCTTATATATTTTTACCATAAATTCTTGATGGTTTTCAGTAAATAAATCAAGCAGTGTTAAAGGTGTTGCATAAAAACTAATAACCGCACCAGTTCCAACAGTTGGTTCATAAATATCATCAACATTACCGTCAAAAGATATTTCTAAAGGATTATCAGACGGTTCAAGTGACGTTATAGCACCTATATAACCGTCTTGAAGTATATCAATAGTTCTTTTATTTCTGTTAATAGTTTCATATTCTATTCGATATTTAACACCATATGCCATTATCTATAACTGTTTATCCTTCTGTTCTGATTATTTAATACACCAACAAGTTGTGTTCCTTCGATTCTAAACGTTACTTCACCACCACCAACACCACCTATAATTTCTTTTAACTTTGATAATGGTGTTATTACTTCGGGATTTGATTTTGCGCCAGCATATTCACCGACCATTGCAAGGGTAGGAGCACTGACAATACCACCACTGGCAAATTCTGGAACTTTTGACTGCCATAACGCAAGCAATGCACTAACACCAACAGCACCAGTAATTAAACCTATTATACCTTTCTTTGCTTCACCCGCCAACATTCCAGCAATAGCTTCAGCTAAGAGAGCATTTAAAACTTGTTTAACCCCTTGAAGTACTGTTGTTATCAAATTCTTAAAACCACCTTCAGCACCACTTAAAAATTCACCAAATACATCAGTCAAACTCACTACTGCAGATGGAAGCATATTACCTATAATAATCTCTAAATCAGTTAAAGGTTTTTTTATCTCTTGTGCGGTATTTTTCATTTCAACAAGTTTAGTATTATCAATATTTGATACTGCAAAAGACATATTTTTAAGAAGATTACCAGTATCCGCAATAGGTATTGGTAATTCTCTGGTAATTTCAACTTGTTTTTTAAGTAAATTATTTATCTCATTTTCCTTTCTTACATATGATAAAATTGTTTCGTTATATTGACGCTGCACATCGAGTATATTATTTTTTAACTCCATTTCCTTGTCCAAATCCTTTGTATCACTTCCAGACATTGCTGAACGTTTTGAATATATATCATATTCTTCTTTAGCAATGCGTAGTTTTTCTTGCATTAATGTCATTTCTGACTTCTTTACTTCTTGAAGTGCCTTATAACGTTCATTAGCATCATTTTCTTTGTTATAAATCTTTAAGTCCAGTTCGCTTATTCTCAATTTCAATTTAGCTTCTTGTTCGGTTAGTGCTCTTTTATCCAGTAAAAGTTTATTTTCTCTTTCAGCATAACCAGCCATTTCTTTTGCATCTGCTTTAATTTCTTCTAAAAGACCACCAGCAAATGCTTCTTTTAGTCTCATTCCCGCCTCTTTAAACTTCCTTTCAAATACTAATGATACAGCTTCACCAAGTAACTGTACACGTACCAGCAATGCGTTAAAAGCACCTTTAACATAACCAAGCACTTTATTTAATTTCATTGACCCTTCTTCAGTACCTTTAAGATATGTTGTTAATGCCGCAAATGCAGTTCCAAGTGCCACCACTATTGCACCTATACCGCTTGATATTAATGCTGTTTTTATTCCATTAATGGCTGGTATCATCGTTTTAAATGCACTTACACCACCAGTTATTACTTTTGGTATTCCTCCTAATTGGTCGGATACGCCACCAATAATACCACCCATTGGCTTTAAAGCATCAGTCATCGTTTTTCCTGCAGATTTAACACCATCACCAAGTGCTTTAGCTGATTTTTTAGCTTTATCTATACCTTTTTCATAACCTGCTGCAGCCAGTGTAAGAGTTGTGAGTAACGTAAATTTGCCCATATAAATCTTTTATTATAAATACAAAATAAGGTGTAATTAATTACATCTTATTTTTGGTTAGCTAACCAGTCCAACATTTCTTGTTCTCTTTTCAGTCTTTCTTCTTTAGTTATTATTTCTTTTTCTTCTTCAACTTCCCACGTGAATAATAATAAATCTTTTGGTGATTTTATTTTATCAGTATTAGTGGCAGCAATAATATATGCTATATATCTTGTCTGTTCCCAGCTATTTTTATAATTTTCATTAAACGATTGTATAATAGCATCACATTCCGCAGAACACATTTCATCTAAAAAGTATTCTGGTGAGATATGACAAGCACCAACAATTATTGAATATATATCAAGAATATTTACTGATTTTTCTACTTTTTTTTTGTTGAACTTTTGTCAATTTTATGTGATTCATCTAATAAATAATTATTAAAAACTTCCACACTATCAGGATGTTCATCAATTAAATCAATAAATTCATCAAAAGAATATTGAAAAATATTTCTATTATTAGCTTTAAGAATACAGTAAAAAAGTAACATTAAATCATTAACACTATCCTTTAATTCGTCAATATTTCTACCACTTATTTCTTCAAATAGCATTAGGGAACGATAACTTTTTTTTATAATATATTCTTTGTCTTCGATTTTAATTATTATACTATCTAACATATTATTGAATTTTATTATAAATACTTGAAAAATCTGAAAAAATCACATAAAAAAAGCAGGTATAAACCTGCTTCTTCTGATAGTAAAAAAATAATTAAGTAATTGACAAAATTCCGTTACCTTCGAATGTAACAGAATAAGTTGAAGTCTCTTGGTCAGATGCTGTTAAATCCATTGATGTTATTAAAGCACTACCAGAAAAATACTTGCTTGAAGTATTTAAACCCCAAGACGGAGTAGTACCACAACGTTTTCCGAATGCTAAATTTATTGGACATTTTGCTATCATACAACCATATAAATCTTCTACTGAATGTGTAGTACCAGTTGCACTAAATGATGTTAACGCATCTGTGCTTGCATTCCAATCAAATTTACCTGCAGCTTTTTCCGTCCAGTCCCCACTATCTTTAGAACTAATATCACGTGTTTTCATTGATACTGATAATTTTGCAGATGTTGAGAATGCTATAGGACTTTTTGTTTGTCCTGAACCCACGAACACCATCAAGTCACCACCATAACTTAAATATTCCTGATTAACTCCCATTGTATTATATTTTTAATTTAATATTATTTTTTTCTTATTTATTTATTATAAATACAAGGTTTTTAATTTTACTTATATTGATTTGACTTCGAATGTGAGTTTCTGAATAAATACGTTTTCAGCATACGTTTCCTGAACCGATATTAAACGAATATTAAATATATGTATTGAACCATTATCACCACTATACATATTTAATATGTTGAATACACCTTCAGCAATATTTATTGTTTCAGAATAATCTTCCGACAATATTGTAATATCAACAACAGTTGTTGCAATTGCCTGTCCATCCCTTGAATATTCATAATCACCATTACGTTCATAGACAATACAAGGCAGTTGTGTATTTTCTGATATTACTAATGGATATACTTTTTTTCCAACAAGGGATTGTATTGTTGTTCCAGTTGCCGTTAGTAAATTATATATTACTTTTCCTAATGCTATCATTTTATAATATTTTATTATTTAGTTAATTTTTATGTGCTTGCTTGTGATGTTCTTCACATAATCCTTCTAAGTTATTCCAATCATATCCTAATGTTCGTTTTTCAAGTAATGTATTTACTGTACTAATTGGTATTATGTGATGTACTTCCACAGCACTATTTATTTTACTTTCTTTAAAACATCTTTTACATAAGGGATTTTCCATTAAATAATTTAATCTAATCTGTCTCCATTTTCTTGTATTATATACTGCTATATGGTTGAGATTATCCCTTTTATTTGTTTCTTTTTCTTTTACGTACTTTTTTTTTTTAAATTTATTGTTGGCATTATCTATTGTATTTTGCAACCGTTTTTTCTAATGATTGAACTATAGCTTCACTTACTATTTTTCCCACTTGTTCTTTTCGACTATTTACTGCATTAAAGAAAAAGTTTGTAGCAATTATTTTACCAGTATAATGACCAGCACTATTATTTTTTCTTTTTCTCAATACACTTCGTTTTGTACCTTTTTTATAATATCTATCTTCTGTTCCCCATTCAATCCATCTATATTTATAATTTTTTATACCCACCCTTAAACCAAATGTTGAACGCATTGGTTCTGTAGTAAATGACTTGTTAAAATTTTTATAACCAGTTAGACTTTTATTTTTCTGGGAACTTTTAAAGTTTGTTTTTGCTTGTTGAAGAATAATTTTGCTGGCAGTACGCATACCCTGCAGTACTATACGATTTTGTACTGCTGGAACTAATTCTAAAAATAGTTTTTGCAGTTCTTTATCATTGATAATATTAATATCAATATAATCTTCTGCATTAGGACGTGCTGCCATTATTCGTTAATTAATTCTGTTGTTATTATTAAGCCTTCCTTATAGTTAATTTCTTGTATAAAATTGATACGATATTTCTTATTATTCCAAACAATTATCATATCTTCTTTTACCGCACGATAATGTGTTATGAATTGAATATTATTTGAAGTAAATATTTCATTTGCATCCACACCTTTACTACCACTAATATATTTTACTTCTGCTTTTAATTTAAAAACAGTTTCATATGTTATTGTTTCAGCACCAAAAGCATCACGAACGCTTATCGCTTGCTTAACATATATTTTATGTCGCATATTATTTATATTCATAATTATCCTACTATAAAATCCCTATACGGGTCAAGTAAAAATCTATAAGAATATGGAACTTCTGTACCCTGTGCAAATGATACCATATTTCTATTTAAATAAAAATGTGCTGCTAACATTATAACTGCCTGTACAAAACCAGTAGGTAATGTATTACCAGTAAAACCTGACATTGATGTTTTTGCATCATATTTTAAATATTCACAGGATGATGAGTATGCCACATCTAAAAAATGTTGTAATATTGCATCATCATCATTATAATCCTGCTCAATATTTAATTGTCTTTTAAGTTGATTGATATGTATGTCCATATTAATATATTTATTATAAATACAAGGAAAATAATAAAAAAGCCACCACTATATTTGTGATGGCTCTATTTTATATATGTTATGATAAAAAAGACTAAGTTAAATTACCATATGCAAATGATGCAGTACGTCTTTTTACAACATCCCAATATGAGTTTACAACAAGTCTAACAGCACCTTTACCAGCTTGTGTATAAGGGTCAACTGTAATGTCAATAGCACCCCAAGAACCAATTAACAGGTCAGCAAAATTACCGAATACAATTCTATTAGCTGCTACAGCACTTGATACATATAATGGATAACCATTAACTTGTGTTCCTTCACTTGCAATAAAAATTCCACTACCATTATCTTTTCCAGTAGTTTTCATCGTACCCATTAATGCAGGTGTTGCAACGTATGCTAAACTTCCAAATAATGCATTTGAAGTGTTTACTGCGGTCTCAAGAGCAACTATTTTAACCCAATTAGTAGTACCAGTTTGTGTATATGATACGCCATAGAATATACCAGCAGGTTGAGTTGTTGAACCACTTGCTGTACCAAAAATTGTACTTTCAAGTTTTGCTAAAATGCTTCCATTTAAGTCATTCATTAAAAGTTGTTCTGCACCAGCACCATCTTGCGCAAGCAACATTTTTGACACGTCAATATATGTTGTCAATCTCTTTGGCGACATTGTAACCTCACTGAATGCACCAGCACCATCACCAGCCTCAGCATTTTCACCTTTCCATAATGAAGAAGTACCAGCATATACGGGAATTGATACGTCACCTTTAAGTCCAGTTAAGAGATTTGCACCAGCTTTTACCGCAACAAGGTTTTCACGTAATGCACCAATTAAACCCATTTTATCTTCAGCAACTATATATTCACCTTGACTATCAGTTGTTGCATTGATAATTGCACGATATTCTGTAGGCAATATTATCTGACCCCTGTATGATATACCAGCATTTGACATTTCTTTCTTTCCTGCCTCAAGAACACTAAGCGTAGCATCAGATGCACCACGTCCTTCTACGTAATCTCTAATGCTTTTTATAAGAGAAAATCTATTTTCCATTTTATTGTTTCTTTTATTTATAATATTAATATTATTTTTTTCGTTATTTTTTTCTTCTATTTGTTTGTCAAGTTCAACAAGTTCTTTCTTCACATTTTCAAAAGCAGTATTTTCAATACTTGACATTTTTCTTTCTTCTGCTTTTGCTGTATTGAAAATATCTTCAAGTTCTTGAAGTTTATTTTTTCTTACTTCTATGAGTTGTGTATAATCCATAGTATATTTTTTTATAAATACAATTATTTTTTAAATGTTTGTATTATATTCTCAATTGAAACATAATATTCATTTAATTCTTCTTTCTTTTTTTCTGCTTCGGCTTTTTCTGCTTCTGCTATAGCTTTTTCAGCCTTCTTCAATTCTTCTATCTTATCAGCATTTCTTTTACCAACAGTTGTTTCTTCGTAAGCAGGACGATATACAGGACTAACATCAAATAATTCATCGAACTGTGTTATTGTACGCTTGTACATTCCATTACCGATACTTTCCCAAGTTTCGCCGTCTTCACGTACTGTAAATGCAAAAGATGAACTGAATATATCACCTCTTTCAATTAATTCTGCTAACTCTTGATGTAATGCTGACTTACCAACTTTCCACCAGTAACGCAATCCCTTGTCATCTACTTCTAAATGCAAAGAACCTTTACCAAACCGTGACCTTGCAAATACCCCTTTATTTTCATTATGATTTAACACAGCCAATACATCAGACTTATCAAGGACACCATTAAGTGCTGAAGGTGCAATTTCTTCTATAAAACCACCTAAGTCACGTGAAAGAGTATTAAATAAAAGTGCATAACCTTCAACAATACCTTTATCACCGTCTGCACGTAATTCTATTTCGTAATTTCTTACTTCTTTTTCCATTTTATTTTAAATTATTATCTATTTTATTTTCTGCAATTAATGCGTCTGTTGGCTGAAGGTTCGTTTGAATAAACGCACGATTACCACCATTTACAGGGAATGTTGCATTAAGTTTTTCTCTTATTTCATTTGTAGTATAACCACCAACAGAATGTAATTTTACCATAACATCTGCACGTGTTGTTGCGTCTAATCTTACTAAGTTTTCTGTATCAAATTTTAAATCACTTAAATCCCATTCTGACGGAAGATATAGTTTTCTAAAAAATTCGTTTTCGAACTTTTCTATTATTGGAAGTAAGCAGTTATTCAAATAATCCAACCCTTGCTGTTCTGCTGTTGAAAATTTACCACTTTCCGAAAATGCCAGCGAAGGAGGCACGTTAAAAAATCTACATATATCAATAACGTTAAACTGTTTGCTTTCAATTAATTGACTGTCTTTAGGTGATATTGTAATCGGTTGATATTCTAAACCACTGTCAAGTACGACAATAGAACCTGATTTCCCACCCAAATCACTGTTCAGGGCATTCACAAAATCTTTTTTAGCTTGTTTTGCTTTATCCTTACCGATATTAATACCTGCCAATGGACGTAATATCCCTGCAAGGTTTGCACCACTTTTAAAAAAGTTTCTGCTGTGTTCATCAGTATTATATGCAATTTCTAAGGTCTGTGATGCATATGTTAAGGTACTTATACCATTTATTCCATCAGTAGTGTAATTAAGAATCACTATTAATTGTGATTTGTCATATATTTTTTTACTTATTTTATCAATGTAAATGATATCACCATCTTTAATTTCCGTTTCAATATTATCGGAATTTAATAATGTTAATGCGAGAACATCACCATTTTTTACCCTGTCAATATATATATATCCAGCACCTTTTAAGAGCATTGACGTTACAACTAATTTCATAAAAGTGAACTTTCCCATATAAGGATTAGGCTGGACGTTTAACAAATTATATAATGTACTATCATAATTAATATATTTCCAGTTATCTTTATATGTGTATGGATTTAGTGGAAGGGATGCAATACTGTCAGATATTAAATTAACGCACCTGTAAACGGTGCTCAACTTCATTGCTTTGCTCTGTGTATACTGTGAAAATGTATTGAAGGATAACGTGCCAAATACAGGATTTGTCCATTCTTCAAACTCACGCTTTTCTTCTTTTTTATTTGAAAATATTCTTGTAAATATATTAGCCATAACAACTATTTTTTATAAATACAAGAAATTGTAATTTTTAATACACATTAAAAGCATAACGTGGACTTTCTAAATATAAGCCAACTACATTACACATACTTGCCACACCATCAATTTTTTTACTTTTACTGCTCTTGTCAAGTGATAAATTGCCCATATGGTTCTGCTTTATTATTACATTCATAAACATCCATTTAGTAATGCTATTCCTTTGTATTATAACATTACCAGTCATTATTAGTCTTTGTAATTCCTTGATTGGCTTATTTAATGACCCTGCAGTTTGGGCATAAGGTTGTGAAAGTAACCCTGCTTCAGTTGCATTTATTATAAATTGTGTACTATTCCATTTATCATATCCTATATTTTGTATTGGATGTGCTTTATTTACTACCAATAAATCCACTAATATTTTATCATAATCACATACATTGCCAGATGTGATATGTATTTCACCACGTGCTGCTGCTTCTCTGAATAAATCTTTATTTATATTGGAATTTATTGATTCTTCAGGAATATAATAATCATTAAAAAAATATAATTTATCATCCAGTTGTATCATCTTCGTGACACTGGTGATATCACTCACACTGCCCAAGTCAATACCAACCCAACAATCAAAACCAGTAAATAAATCATCATCCATTAATATCTTCTGCATACTATTAATAATATATTTTTCAGATATCCAGACTTCTTCTGTGTTTGCTCTTGTCCACACATTAAAATGTTTTACCAGTACACCATTACGTTCTGCTTCGTTCTGCACTGCTTTATTTACTTCATCTGCAAGAAAATCTGGATTAACAGATATTGTAATGTTCGGGTTCGCTTTTATCCAGTTGTTCTTATCTTCATAGTTATCATTTTCATCAATTGTATATATTATACTGAATTGACTATTATCTTCAATAATATTATTCAATACGTCTATAGTGTAACTTCGTAGTTGATAACAAAAACTTTCAGTATTAAATCCTGCAGTAGTAATGACAATAAACATTGGCATTTCACGTGCACCCATTGATGATTTTATAACATTATACATCTTATTATCAGGTGCTTCGTGAAGTTCGTCAATTATGGCAAATGATGCTGACAGACCATCTAATTTAGACGCTTCTGCAGCAGTAACAATAAGTTCGTTTGTATTATATTTTATTGAATTATAGTATTGTTTTAAATACTTTTCCTTCTTATCAAGCATTTGACAAAACTGCTTGACTTTTTTAAAGTCTACATTTTTAGCTTGTTCTCGGCTATTAGCACTTACAATTACTTGTGCATCAGGGTCAAATATTAAGTGATATAACGCTAATGCAGTGACCAGTTGAGACTTGCCGTTTTTCCTTGCAAGTTCGATATATGCATATTTATATTTTCTTGTATTAGTATCTTTTTTATATATGCCATATAGGTTACAAACAATAAACGTTTGCCAGTCCTCAAGAATAAAATGTTTTTTCTTACTTGTTTCAGTTAAATATAGTGTGTTGATAAATCCGACAACACTATCAACAGCACCGTCATTAAAATAATATCTTTCATCGTTTAAATCATTAATTAATCGCTTTGCTGCAAGTCTGACATATTGACAAGCAGGTATAACATTATATATAATTTCATTAGCATATAATATTGCAATTTCTTTATTCGACATTTCGTTTTTCACTATCCTTATTTACAACAGCAAAAGCTGTAGGCTTCTTCTGTTGCAGTTCAGTTATATTTTTTATTGTCTTGATAAAATCATCATCTTCATCTTCTTTACTTTGAGATATTTTTTCTAACTCATTTAATTGTTTAATAATCATTCCATTGAGTTGATAAATTATATAAATGTTTCCAGTTTTTTTATCAGCTTTATATGCAGTAATTAAATCATTATATAATTCAGCGTTATTAATGATGATTGTTTTTTTTGTAAGATTTGAACTTATATTATCTAAATCTTTTTTTAATCCACTTATGTTTATTTTTTTCATAATATTTTTTTTTATTAGAAAAGAGTACTACCCATTCACAACATATTTTAAAAGAGGCTGGGCGGGGGGATATACCGACATCTTTATTTTTTCAAGACCCCATACCCCTTTCATAAAAATTATTTTTTTTCTTTTCAGTTGATAAACATATTATCTACCTTTTAATATTTCTGGATAATACCAGTTTATTAATTTAAATACATTATTAATTGCAAATGATGACAACTCATTCATTATTATAAATGGTATTGTCAATGTTAATATTAAAAACGTTGTTATAAGTTTCATTGTTTTGGAGTTATTGATAAACATTATTTTTGCTGGCTTTCAAGTATTGCAATTCTATCTTCTATTTTGTCAATTAGCTGATGAACATACTTGAGTAAATTTTCTCTTTCTTTAATGTATTTGTATTGTAATTCAAATTCTTTTGCTCTTGAAGCAATCGGTTCTTTTAATTTCTTTTTCATTGTTATAAATTTTATTACTAATTATTTTTTCATTAAATATTTTACTTCTTATTCCGCATCTTGACATTATGCTTCTGTATGTGCTTATATTTATATTCATTTTCTCCATAACATATGCATCAAATCCTGACACGTCATAGTTATTTTCTATTATATATTTTTGCATAAGACATAAGAATATAGTGTTAGTTTTATTTAATATGCGTTGATGTGCTATTTTCTTATCCAGTTCTTTCATTATCATATACCTCATATCTCTTTGTTCAAAATCATAATCAGCATTATTGGTGACTGTATCTATAATTTCATAATCATCAATATTGTTATGATAATATTTCTTTGGAAGTAACATATATGTTATTATATATCTTTTAGTACTTATCCATAAGTATTGAAGTGTACCTTTTAATTTCTGTTCCTTTAGTCTTGGTAGAAGATATGTTGTCTGGAAAATTAAACAGTCCTGTATATTATCATCATCTACGGTAACACCCATTTGATAAAGTGCTTTTCTTGTTAATGTTATTAAAGGTTGTTCTAAGCCTGCTATACATTCATTTCTTGTATGTGCTGAAGTACTTGAAGTATAACTCCAATAATACTTTTCAATCAATTCCTGATGTTCTTCTGTCCAGTACATATTAGTATACTACTATTTTATCGGCATATTCAATTATGTTTGCAGCTAAAGAGCACATTTGTTTTTGAATTTTATAACTTTCACCAAGTGTTGTTGAAGGTATTCCCATTGTTCGGAATGAATAAAATACCTCTGATGATAGTACTTTGAACCTGTTATTAATATCAAATGATATATAGCCATCTTTAAAAAAAATAAAATATCTTATCTCAATAGTCGGGTCTTGGTCAAACACTGTCTTGAAGTAATCTATTTTTGATTTTTCAATCCAAGTCTTACCAGAATAATCATAAATGGAATATTTTTTTCCACGTTCTTTTAATTCAAATTTATACTTGGTGTAAGTATTTCCTGTAGCATCTAAATCATATTGACAATACGGGTCAGTTGTTTCTTTCACTGCCAAAAACCATTTCTTAAATGTTTGAATAAATCTTGTTCTTACTTTTTGTTCTTGTTCTTCGAATGCTGTCATAATTAGTTGGGGTTATCATTTTAATTATTTTTATGTTTCTTATAAATACTTTCATTTTCTTTAAAAGCATTTATTTTGAAATTTATTTTTATTATACATTTTATAATTTTTTATAAAAAAAAACCTTGTAGTTGTCTACAAGGTTCTCAGTTTTTAAGTATTGAGTAATGTTGTTTCATATTAAAATCTATAGTTAATATTTGCACAAGGATTTGGACGTGTATTAAAAGTGTCCAAAAGGATATCACCTTGAAGTAAGTATATTCTATCATAATCTACTTTAACATTGACAATGATTAGTTGATGATGGTCAACGTTAAATTTTATTATCTCACTATCTTGTTCAATTACTAATGTTACTGGTTCGTATTGGAACATATTTTTATAATGTAATTGGAAGGTATTGTTTACTTCACATTCTTGAAGTAAGTCTTGTTTACAACATCCTATTAGTAGGATGAATAAACTCATAATTATTAGCATTAAATGTTTCATATTTTTATTTTTTTTATGTTATTATTATATACGATAAAAAAAATGAATTGTTACAATTTATTTTATTACTTTTATGTTTCTTATAAATACTTTGAATTTCTAAATAGTCTCAAATTTTGGATACTTATTTTATTAAAGCTGCATTGAAGTAATCTTTTATAATTGTCTTTATTAAAAATGATGGTTGTTGACGTGTACTTTTACATACTTTTCTTATTTTATCTGCTAATTCAAAATCAATTCCAACTATAAATATTACTTTATCCTTATTTATTTTTCTTTCTTTCTTATTTTTATATTCACGTTGAAGTTTTTTATTATGTTCTTCACCCAAAAAAAATTCATCCATTATTCTGAAAAATTGAGCAATTTCTATTTTTTCTTTATATTCATCATTCATTGGTGTATGTATTTAATTTAAATTATTTCTTTCTTGATAATAATACCATAATCTTAATTCTTCTTCTTCAGTCATTGAAGTTTTATTTTCTTTTTTATCTATTGAAGTATTATCTTTTTCTTCCTTACCCATTGAAGGGTGTTGTGAGTCCGTAGGCTGCCCCGAAGGGGAAGCAGCCGTAGGACGAAACAAAACACCCTTCAAATCCATTTCAACCATTTCTTCAATCTCTTCAAATTTTGTCGTGGTAGCTCTTGTTGGCAAATGCTGCTCCCCGCTTTTTGCGGGGCAGCATTTGTCCTTAATATAGGGTGACATTTTTGTCACCACCTCTGGTGACATATTTGTCACCACCTCCCCATAATTAGTATCTTTAATAGTGGTGTCATTTTTGTCACCATCTGGTGACATATTTGTCACCACCTTCTTAATATATGGTGTTGATGCTTGTTTATTCACATACATTAAAAAATCACCATCACTGGTACTGGTGATTTTTATATAATCATATTTCTGAAGTTCATTCAACCATCTTTTTATTGTTCTTGTTGATGTTTTGAACTGATTAGCCAGTGATGATGTGGAAGGTGCATATACCTTTCCAACTTTCGGGTCACTGTTACTATTATATAATGTTACGTATAATCTGTAAGCATTACCACTTATACGTAAGTCTTCACGCACCGTGCGTAGACATCTGTCGTAAGGTTTATCAATTTTTTTATCCCATTTGTCCTTAATTATTTTCATTAGTTTTACATTTACTATTCTTGTTATTCCATTACACCTTGTAATGATACACAGCTTTTAATTTTTTAAGGCATCGTCATTATCAAGCCTTATTTGACCCAGTATTTGGTCAAGGTTTTCGCATTCTGCTATTTCTATTATAACATCATCTTTTACCTTTACAAAATACTCATCAAGCCTAAACAGTATTCCATTTTCATCAAACACTATTACTTCGCCAAATTCCTTTAGCATTGCAACATATTTGTCATTTTCCTTTTTTGTCAGAAATTCTTTTTTCTTTTTCATATTATTGAATTATTGATTTTCATTATTACTGTTGCATTTCCGTGCATACCTTTTCCTTTATTGTATTTTGGAAAATCAAAGCCTATACTTCTTAGATATTCGATTTTGTAAAAACCATATCCAAGTTTTTGTAAGTAATCTAACATTATTTTACCCTCATAGGTCAAATATGATGGTGACGAATAATTGTAAAATGAATCTGTTTTAAATTCATTAGATTCATACCATTTTTTGTTTTGTTTTAAAACGTTATCAACTCTATTGATAACTTCTGATTTGATAGTCATTTTTTTCATTTTATTAAGTTTTATGTTTATGTTTAATTCATACATAAATAGTTTCATTTAACGCAAAAGCATTTAACAACTAAAAAAAGTTAATAAATATTTATAGGGATTTTAATAATAGACAGTAGTAGACAGTGCTGGAATAAAAAAAACACAAAATCAAAGAACCTTAACTTTAAAGAGCATCCCCAAGTGATGGGGATTGCTCATTGCTTAGTGTTTGTGTTTCTTCTTTCTTGTGTATTTTTTCACCCCCGATACAATTGAATCGTGTTCCCAACCGTATCAGCTTATTGTTTTTTCTGATAACCCCTTATCATCCATAACAACATAACAAATATAAGTACTATATTAGCGAGATGCAAGGATTTTTAAAAAAATATATAGAATCTATATATCAAATTTGACAAACGTTGATAAAATGATGATAAACAACGATATAAATATGATGGTTTCAAATTTACGAAGTTTGAATTGTATTCTGACTAAGTACCTGACAATTATTATGAACAATGGTTGTCCGGAACCGGTTAGTCTCAGATGATAATTAAATGATTATCAGTTAAATGTCTGGATTGTCCATAATGGGAATGAAGCAGGGGCAAAGTTTTGTCATATTATTGATTTTTACATTGATTGTTTTGCTGCCGGATAATCTGCCTGCCCAGAGCAATCAGAAGAAGTCATTGCGTGAAAGTGCCATTGAGAAATTCAATGCCGGTAATTATGAGCAGGCATACAGGGAGTTTTCCATCCTGACTGCAACTTATTCAAGGGATCCCTTATACAAATACTATTCCGCCCGTTGCCTGATACAGCTGAAAAGGGAGTTTGCAAAAGCTGAATCATTGATTCAGGAAGCTGTGAGCGATCCTCAAGACATTAAGTCGGTACCTGCCGATGCATGGTTTTACCTTGGCAGGGTTCAGCAGATGTCAGGCAAGTTCCAGGAAGCGGTCAGGTCATATGATCATTTTGCGGATGCAGCGGGAAGAAAAAAGGCAAGGGAAATGAAGGTAGCCGAATTCAGGGACGAGGCGAAAGCCGGAAAAGGACAGGTGCAGGAATCTGAAATATTGTTTGCCGATTCCTTTGCGAATTCCTTTGATGTCTCTCAAGAAATCACTTCAGGAAAGGAGAAGCCGACAGATGCAGGAAACAAACCCGGGCGGGAAGCTCTGCCTGAAGAATATGACAGGATTCTGTCGGAAGGGCTGATGTACCAGGTAAAGGCTGATTCGCTGAACAGACTTTCTGCCTTGCGCAGGGATGAATTCGGCTCGTTGCCGGAGTCACTCAGACCCCAGGCAAAAATAAAAATTGATGAATTGGAGTCAGAAGCAGCGAGATATCAGAAATTAGCAGATGAAAGATTCAGGAATTCCGGTTCCGGGCATGATTTGAAAAAAGAACAGGATCCGGTCATAAGTGATACTGTAAAGCCGATAGTTACCCAAATTGATCAGCCGGTGAATCCGGCAGAAAAAATGGAAGAAACGGCAAATACCCGCGGGAATGAAACTGATCGTCCGGGGAGGATTGCTGTTTTATCTGAATTTGAGATCATATCCGATCCGGCAGTCATAGCAAGGCAAAAAATACTGATTGACCCGGAACCGTCCCCGGGATTGATTTACAGGATTCAGCTTGCCGTGTTCAGCAAACCTGTAAACCCATCGGTCTTCAAAGGGATATCACCTGTTATCGGATTAACAGTACCTGGTTCGGCAGCAATAAAGTATTACGCTGGTTTGTTTCGTAAATCGGCAGATGCAAACAAGGCATTGATTCAGGTCAAACAGGCAGGTTTCAGGGATTCATTCCTCAATGCTGTGCTCGACGGAAAGATAGTCTCCATTGACCGGGCTGCTCTCCTTGAAAGGGAATGGGGAGACAAGCCTTTGTATGAAGTGCAGGTCCCGGTAAAAAAAGATAAGGAAGAGACTGGTCCTCCAACGCTTTCATACAGGGTGGAAGTAGTAAGGTCGGTCAAACCGCTTAAGGATGATGTGGTGGAAGGATTCAGGAAGCTTTCCGCAGGACGGGGCCTGGAAATATTATCAGGACCTGACGGATCATTTGTTTATCTCATTGGAAAATTTATTACTTTTGAAAGTGCTTCCGACTATGCCGGACTACTGGTGCGCAACGGATACCGTGAAGCAAAAGTGGCGGCTTACCTTGGAAATAAAGAGATACCCATAGAAACTGCCAAGCAACTTTTTGAAAAAATCAAATGAAAGAGAGAATATTAAGAAAAAGTGGCAAGATGCAGGGCAGCGATGACAAATTCTCCCTGGTACTTTTCAATGATGAGATCAATACGTTTGATCATGTCATCAGATCGCTGGTTGAGGTTTGCGGCCATGATGAGGTCCAGGCTGAACAGTGTGCGCTTATTGTTCATCTTAAAGGGAGCTGTGAAATAAAATCGGGGATCAGGGAAGTACTCGAGGTGATGTCAAAGTCGCTAAATGCCAAGGGACTCAATTCAAGGGTCGTGAATTCATAGGTATATCTCTTAATCAGGAGCAATGTCCGAAGGCTCCTGCCATATTACCCGGATAAAAGCGATATTTCCATTTCATCTGCATTTTTTATCTGTCTTATAAGGAACGTCAATGGAAACGGCGTGTCCCATTTGAAATAAGGTGAGGGCTTCTGTTGATTCAAAGCTGATAACTTTCAATAATCATGGATCAATAAATTCCCTATTTTTGCCTCGGTTAATTAACTGCATTTTCATGAATTTTCCCAGTGATCCTGCAATTTGGCTGAAAGAATTGCTTATCGGTGCCGGGGTCAGCTACAACCTGGCTTCGATCCTTAGTACTGTGGGCCTGGTGCTGATAGTTATTCTACTGAGCTGGCTTTCAAACCTGGTTGCAAAGATCATTATACATAAAGTTGTAACAAGAATTGTAAAAAGGACCGCATCGGAATGGGACGACATTTTCCTTGAGCAGAAGGTGTTCACCAGATTGTCCCATTTTGTGCCTGCCCTTGTGATTTGGTCAATGGCCGGCTGGGCTCTCAGGATGTATCCGGCATGGATGCTTGCAGTTCAGGGTCTGACCTATATATACATGGTGGGAGTGGGCATGGTGGTGATCAATTCCTTCATTGAATCATGGCACAGGATCTATCTTACCCTGCCGGTTGCAAAGGACCGTCATATAAAGGGCTACGTCCAGCTTGTCAAGATCATCGTAGTGATTGTGGCAATTCTGGTCATCATATCGGCAGTATTCAAGAAGGAGGTAAGTGCCATTATAGCAGGCCTGGGTGCAATGGCGGCAGTGCTGATGCTGATATTCAAGGACGCCATCCTTGGCCTTGTGGCCAGTATTCAGCTCTCAGGAAATAACATGCTGAAGGTCGGAGACTGGATCACCATCCCCTCGCGCGGCGTTGACGGAAATGTCCAGGATATTACCCTCACAACGGTAAAAGTGCAGAATTTTGACAAGACAATTATAACCATTCCTGTGTATTCACTTGTCGATGAATCCTTTCAGAACTGGAAGGGAATGACGGAATCGGGAATAAGACAGATAAAGAGATCCCTTTATCTGGATATACGGAGCATTGTTTTCGCGGATGGTGATTTGAGGGAAAAGATCAGGAACAAGCCATACCTCAGGAAATATTTTTTCAAAGATGGAACGGAACTGATGAAAAAGGATCCGGAGACCGGCGAAGACCTAATCCCGCTTCTAAACGATCCGGAAATAACTAATCTCGGGTTGTTCAGGTTTTACGCAGAATCATATTTAAGGTCACATCCCCTGATCGACCAGGATCAGACCCTGATTGTCAGGCACCGAGATCCCGAGGCGAACGGCCTTCCCCTGCAGGTGCTGGCTTTCTGCAGAACAAGCTTGCTGATCCCGTTTGAGCACGTTCAGTCGGAATTATTTGAGCATTTCATTGCCATAATGGATGAGTTCGGACTGAAGCTGTTCCAGCAGCCAACAGGGAATGACCTGTGGTCATTGTCGAATCAGAATAAACCAGCAGACAATTAATTTTAAAATACTGACCAATGGCTGACCTGAATACAAGAATAAGTGATTTCGTCTGGAAGAATCTCAACGAGAAACATGTGAACGGCAAAAAAGACCCTTTCTGGGCATCACTCAGGGAAACAGGAACGGAGCTTTGGCTCGATACGGGCGACATTGAAGAGGCAGAGGCAAACTGGACTTCTGAAATGAGTGCCCTTACTACAAACAATACGCTGCTTAATAATGAGATACAAAAAGGAATTTATGATGTTTTTATTTCAGAGGCCAAAGCTATTGTAAGGGAGCTGCCTTTGAAAGAAAAGGTGAGGGAGATTGCATTCATTCTCAATGCACGGCATGGACTGCGATTGGCCTCCAGGTTCGGCGGGCTCGTCAGCGTGGAGCTTCATACCGATACGGCTCATGATATTAATGCCATTGAGTATTATGGGAAAAGGTATCATGAGATATGCCCGGAACAGTTTATAATAAAAGTACCTTTTACTGCCGAAGGACTCATAGGGGCAAGACATCTGAAAGATGCAGGGATAAAGGTGAATTTCACCCTTGAATTCAGTGCAAGGCAAAACGTAATCGTCACAATGATGGCACGACCCGATTATCTGAATGTATTTCTTGGGAGGGTAGGGGCCTTCATGATGGAAAACAAACTTGGAGACGGGTCAGGAGCGGGGGAGCGGGCCGTGATCTCATCGCAGAACTGGGTAACCGGTCTTTCGGCAAGGAACCCGTGGCCCACCAGGCTCATCGCAGCCAGTCTCAGGCATTATAATCAGCTGGAACTGCTGGCAGGAACGGATGTTTTTACAATGCCGCCCAGGGTGGCTGCAGCAGGCAGGTCAGCGCTGAGTGGTAACTTTACGTCAAGATTGCATGAGAATTATGACGTGAGCATATATCCATCCGCTGCGGAAGCTTTCGTCGGAAAATTCTGGGAAGTTGATGATAATGTCCTTTCGCTTGCTGAAAGGATATCGTCCGCGCCGCCTTCATCAGGACCTGAACTGGTGCATATTGCACATGAGGAAGGATGCAAGGATCTTTTTCCTTCAATTTCCGGGGAAGAGAAATCATACCTGGCTTCCGACGGCAAAATCCCTTCCTATTCAAGGTGGGCCGGCAAAATTAAGGACCAGCTCATTGCCCCTGATACCCTTCTTACACTAGCAGGGCTGGAATCATTCAAATCGGATCAGAAAAAGCTTGATGAGAGGATTTTGGGGATAATTGGCTGATCAGATACTCCTTTGCCTTTTTATTTCATGCAGAAAAATACCGGCTGCAACCGATACATTGAGGGATCCTATTCTTCCTTCCATCGGGATCCTGATTTCCATGTCAGACACCGACAATAATTCCCTGCTGATACCCCTTTCTTCCGAGCCGAGTATAAGGGCTGATGGCCCGGTCAGGCAGGCCCGCGAAAGATCGGTCCCCCGTTTTTCGGTAGCTGCAAAGATCCTGAGGCCCGAATCTTTAAGAAACCCGATTGATTTCAGAATGCTCTTTTCCCTGCATACGGGGAAAAAGTTAAGTGCACCTGCCGAAGTTTTGACAGCATCTGCAGTGATCCGGGCAGAACCTCTTTCCGGTACAATGGCAGCATGAACTCCCATGCATTCGGCTGTTCTGATTATTGCGCCGAAGTTCCTAACGTCAGAGATACCGTCGAGAACAATGACAAGAGGATCTTCCCCCTTTTCATAAATGAGTGGAAGAATATCTGAAACAGACTGATATTCGATCAGGGAAAGCCAGGCCAGCACTCCCTGGTGATTTTTTTTTGTTACCAGGTCAATTCTTTCCTGTGGCACTATCTGGTATGGGATGTTCCTGTTCCTTATTTCAGTAATGAGCTCATGATAAAGGGATCCCTGAAGTCCATGCCTTATCAGAAGCCGATCGAGCTGCCTTCCTGATCTGACAGCTTCTATTACTGCCCTGATGCCAAAAATATAGTCAGTTTCACCGGCCATCGCAGTTAAATATCATCAGGGTTGTCGAGGCGGAAAACAATGCCCTTCCGCCAGCTGGCAACAGCCCTGTCCCAGTAGGTTACAAGTGTTTCACTGCGGATGAGGTAATAATCATTGTCGGTTAACCGGTTTGCCCTGTACCTGAAGTTGAAAAACAGGTATTCTTCCCTGAGATGATATCTTCCTCCCCATGATGATCTTAGTACCGGTTTACGATAACCCCACCGTTCGCCATCCGCTGTTTTGTATACTTTGTCGGGCGGCCCGTAAATAGTATAAATCATTCCCCTTTCAGTTCTCCATCCTTCCTTATATGAGGTGAAGTAATAATTTGAATAGAGAATCCTTGTGTAATAGATTCTAAGAAGCTCCCTGGCTTTTTCGACATTGCCGCCGCAGCCGATCCAGAATTCATCGAGGGCTGCCTTGGGACCAGGGGCATTCCTCATCCTGTTCATCTCATCTTCGGATGCAAGATAAGCCAGGGGTTCTATCATAACCTCGGCATGTGTCATATTCGGATAGGTATTGCCGAAATTGAAGAACGTAAAACCTTCGTTTATCTGCCTGTCGGCTGAACAAAAATATATGCCTTCAGTTCTGAACATCATCGGAAGAGTGTCAGAATAGGGAACGGCAATCACCCTTTCGGGATCGTAATCGACAGTTTTTTCAGGCAGCAGCATTGATGGGGGATATGGGATCTCCTTGAGAGGCTTGTAAAAGGAAATATAAAGGCTGTCGGTTCTACCCCCGTTATAGATAAGATCAACATACTCGTTCTCCCTCACAACCGGATTGAACAGCTCGTTTTTCAGAAAATAACCCAGGGCAGTGAAGTTGTACCTGTTGTATTTTGAAAGTGTATTGAATGGTATAAACGCCTGGACTATCTGCATTCTCAACTTGTCAAGGATCTTTAATTCAGCCATGTATTCATTCCCGGGTTCAACCCTGAATGATATTCTGAAAACATACTCAGGCACTGATTCCTTTTTGACAATATTCAGACTGCTGTAAGCAGTATCAGCAAGGATTCCGCCCGCAGTCACATTATGCAGCCGGGCTGATATTACAAGCTGGGCCATGGGAACACCTTGCGGATTGGCTTCGGAAAAGAAAAGCTCAGCAGCAAAAAACTTCACTGATAATACTGAGTTTTCATCGCCATGGTTGACAATATTATAGCGGGGTTTAATCGGACTTTTGGTAGGATTGTACAGGTATGACAGATCCTTGGAATCAATAACCGCCTTTTGGGTGGATCCGCATGATACCAGTATCCCGGCAGCAAGAAGCAATGCTGCCAGGGATGGTAAACCACCACGGAATGAACTGATCCGCTTCATTTTTTTTCTGTTTTCCGGTTGACTGCTTTATTCCACATCAATCTGACCCTGGACAATTCAGTATCATCTGTGGTCCTGAAAATCGAATAATCAGTAAGTTTAACTTCTCCGTCCTTTTCTGACATTCTTATGATAATTTCATCATCAAAGCGGGATTCGGCAAGATAGTTTATTTCAACGAATACAGGGATATTATCCAGAATAAACTCCTGGCTGTGAGTGTCGATAACCCATTTCAGGTAATTTACGTTATTCGTATGAAGATTAACATCCAGATCGCTGACCCGCACCCTGAAAAGTGATGTTATTTTCGAATCCTTACCAGCGGCATCCAGTTTTCCTGCATTCCTGGGCAGCGGATTCCGGAATTCTGCCTGAGCCTTGAAAGAACTCAGGGTATCATCAGGTCTTTTTATCTTTTTTGTAATCCTGTCGATTATGAGCCACGAAGAAGTAGCAATGGATACCCGCCTGCCCTGCTGGTTCCTTACCTCATAATCTCTCAGTGCAAATAACCGGTCGATGCCGCGGGGCCATGTTGTGACGGTTATTTTTTCTCCCCATTCCGGCATTTCCGATATTTCGGCATAGATCCTGGAGAGAACCCAGAAATTATTCTGCTCGAGCAGGTCGTCCCTTCCGTATCCGAGCTTTATTGCATGTTCGGAAGCAATGTCCTGGAAATAGTCAAACAGTGAATATAAATTCAATTTTCCATCAGGTCCTGCTTCATAAACATGAACATGATACTCTTTTTCAAGTTTGCTCAAAGCCATTGCTGCTGCTTTTGATGAATTCATCAACTTCATGGGAATAAAGCGCCCAGCTTTCCATTTCCTTATTCAGCCTGAGCTTAAGGTTTTCGTAGTCCCTGTAGATGTCCGCACTCTCGTCAGGAATAGAGGAGCTCATCAGCCTAATATCCATTTCTGAAAGTTCCCTCTCCATTTTTTCAATTTTATGTTCTGATTCCTCGAGTTTACGCCTGAGTTTTCTGAGCCTTTTTTCATATTCCTTTCTTTCAAGGTATTGCTGTTTGGCGGACGTCAATTCCCGGTTGGTATTTTTTTCCCGGGACCTGTCCTTTGCCTCAATATCTCTCAGATTCTCTATTTTTTTCTTACTGAGGAAGTCATATATGCCGCCAATATTTTCCTTGATCCTGTTATGCCTGAATTCAAAGACCTTTGCAACAAGACCGTCGAGAAAATCCCTGTCGTGGGAAACAACAATTAACGTGCCATCATATTTCATCAGGGCCTTTTTCAATATATCTTTCGACCGCATATCGAGATGGTTTGTCGGCTCATCAAGAACCAGCAGATTGTAAGGTTCAAGCAGCAGCTTCACCAGCGCCAGCCGGGAGTGCTCGCCGCCTGACAGCACCCTGACTTTCTTTTCAATGTCATCACCCCTGAAAAGAAATGCACCAAGAATATCCCGGAGCCGTGATCGTATTTCTCCCTTGGCTGCGGCATCCACCGTTTCAAAAACGGTTTTGTCATCGTCCATCAGCTCATCCTGGTTCTGGGCAAAATACCCCGTTCTGACATTGTGGCCTATTTTCAGGGTCCCTTCATAATCAAGCTCGCCGGTGATTATTCGCGAAAAGGTAGTCTTTCCCTCACCATTCCGGCCGACAAAGGCAACTTTTTCGCCTCTGGTTATTGTTATCGCCACATTCCGAAGGACTTTCACGCTGCCGAAATCCTTCGACAGGTTCTCAGCCCTGACAACTACCGTACCGGAACGGGGAGCCGGGGGAAAACTAAAGTTTATTGCACTTGTGTCTTCTTCATCAACTTCAATCCGTTCAATTTTTTCGAGCTGCTTGATTTTGGACTGTACCTGGATTGCCTTTGTAGCCTTGTATCTGAATCTTTCAATAAACTTCTCCGTATCCTCAATCATTTTCTGCTGATTCCTGTAAGCCGCAATCTGTTGCTCCCTCCTCTCAGACCTCAAAACAATATACTTTGACCACGAGGCCCTGTAATCATATATCCGGCCAAGGGAAATCTCAATGGTCCTTTTTGTTATGTTATCCAGGAAAGCCTTGTCGTGTGAAACCATCATAACAGCACCGGGATAACTGTCGAGATAAGATTCAAGCCACTGTATCGATTCAATATCAAGATGGTTCGTCGGCTCATCGAGAAGGAACAGGGATGGTTTTTTCAGGATCAGCTTGGCAAGCTCAATTCGCATCCTCCAGCCGCCGCTTAATTCACTTGTTGGACGGCTGAATTCTTCCCTCTCAAAACCCAGTCCGAGCAGAGTCTGTTCCGTTTCGGCAAGGTAATTTGCTCCGCCCAGAAGCCTGAACCTTTCCTCCGTTTCCGTCAGGCGGTCGCATAATCTCAGATATTCAGCCGATTCATAATCTGTCCTCCTTGCAATCTCCGCTGTACAGGACTCAATTTCCGCCGACAATGAAAGAATATCCGAAAAGGCTGATACCGTTTCATTGAAGACGGTGGTGGAATCGCTGACAGACATCTGTTGGGGAAGAAAACCAATGGTCACATTCCTCGACATGTCCACAATCCCGGATGTCGGACTCTGAAGCCCTGCAATAATCCTCAGGAGAGTGGATTTTCCCGCCCCGTTTTTGCCGGTTAGTCCGATGCGGTCCTGATCATTAATCAGAAAAGATACGTTGGTCAGCAGATCATAACTTCCGAAGGAGACTGAAATATCCTGGACAGAAACCATATAATCATATTTCGCCGCAAAGATAGAAAAAGTCTGAAAGCTTCCGAAGCGGTGGTTTAAATGTGAAGAGTTATATTTGCAGGTACGGTTTTTGACAGATTCTGGTAGTTGTTAAAACAGATGAAAAGCTTTAAAAAAAACAATCTGAAAGAAAAATCCCTGGCAATCATTTCTGTCTTTTTGCTTCTTGCCGGCTCATGCACAAAGGAAGAAATACGTTATTATGATTTTTATGTTTCGAAGGAGTTCAAGACCTCATTTACAAAGCAGGAAATTGTCAGTCAGTTTAACCTTCTGCCTGATGAAATTCCCGAAATAATTGCCCTTAAACAGTCGGTTAACTATGATGTTATTATTTATAAGATCGTATATAATACACAAATTTCAGGAAAAACGATAAGGGCTTCAGGCCTTTTGTGTCTTCCGGGCAGTGAAGGAGAATTCCCGGTAGTTTGCTTCCAGAACGGGACCAATACAGTTAACCTTTGGTCTCCGAGTGAAAATCCGAACAATCCGGTAATTCAGATTATTGAAGCAGTCGCGAGCATGGGATATGTGGTGTTAATTCCGGATTATCCAGGATTCGGGGAATCGGCCGGAATACCCCATCCATATCTTATAGCCGTTCCTACGATCCGGTCGATTATAGATATGCTTTTTGGCGTTGGCGAAGCAATTGAAAACGAATTTCCGGGTATCAGCCTGAAAAACGAATATTACCTTTTGGGTTATTCGCAGGGAGGATGGGCAACCCTTAATCTGCACAAATCCCTGGAACAGGATTACAGTAACGAAATTAATCTGGCTGGTACCGTGTGCGGTGCCGGGCCATACGATCTGAAGAAGTCCTTCAGCGATATACTGGCATCCCAGACCTACGGAATGCCGGTATACCTGGGATACATCGCTTATGCATATAAAGCCTACGGCCTGGTAAAGAACACAATGCAGGAGTTATTCAACGAACCATATTCTTCAAGGATTGGAACCCTCTTTGATGGCAGGCATACTTCAGCCCAGATAAATGAAGAGCTGACATTTTCAATACCTGAGCTTGTAAATGAAAACCTTATTGAAGGATTCGAAACATCGCCCGATTATTCTTCACTGCGGCAAGCACTTGAAGAAAACAGTATTCAGCCCTGGAAAACTGAGATCCCGTTATTATTAATTCACGGAGGAGGCGATACAAGTGTGGATCCGTTGTCGACAGAAATGATTTATGAAAAAATGATCCTGCAGGGAACATCACCAGAGATCTGCAAAAAGGAAATAATTCCGGGCCTGGATCATGGTGCCGCTTTCGGTCCGTTCCTGGTAAAAGGATTAACATTCCTGCGAAATGTGAAGGATAATAAGATTTCTGGTTGGAAAAATTGATCTCTACAAAACAGAGGGGTGGGCAGAAAAAAGGAATACCCAATATTTGAAAATGTAAGAATTACGGATATCGGAGCCGAAGGAAACGCATTGGCAAGGGTGAATAATATGGTTGTGTTTGTGCCGATGCTGATCCCGGGCGACATTGTCGATATTCAGGTTGTAAGAAAACGAAAGAAATACCTCGAAGGCAGGGTTCTGAGATTCAGGGAATATTCGCCCGACAGGGTAGAGCCGGTTTGCATTCATTTCGGCATTTGCGGGGGCTGCAGATGGCAGCACCTTCCCTATGAGCTTCAGCTGCATTATAAACAGAAGCAGGTGGCTGATAACCTTGAACGGATCGGAAAAATAAATGTGACTGATATCAGCCGGATAGCAGGTTCTGCTGATCAGTACAGATACAGGAACAAGCTGGAGTTTACCTTTTCAGACAAGAGATGGCTCACCCCTGAAGAAATAATGTCAGACAATGAATTTGCCAAAGAGGATGCAATTGGATTCCATATTCCGGGATTGTTTGACAAAGTGCTTGACATCAGGGAATGCCATTTACAGCCGGAACCTTCAAACCTGATAAGGAATTCAGTGAGGGAATATGCACACAGGGACAGGATGCTCTTTTTCAACAAGAAGGAACAAACAGGATTTCTCAGAAATATGATTGTCCGCAATAACCAGGAGGGGGACGTCATGGTAATAATGGTATTCTTCTATGAGGATCCGGAACGAAGGAAAGGGCTGCTTGATCACCTTGTTGCGGCATTCCCTGAAATCTCCTCCCTGTTTTATGTTATCAATCCCAAGAAGAATGACTCCCTTAGCGGTCTGAAGCCTGTATTATACAAAGGTGAGGATCACCTTGTCGAACGAATGGAAGGTTTGCAGTTCAGAATCGGACCGATATCCTTTTATCAGACAAATTCAAGGCAGGCTTTGCAACTTTATAAAATTGCAAGGGATTTTGCTGGACTCCGGGGAATGGAAACCGTATACGATCTTTACACGGGCACCGGAACTATTGCATGCTTTGTTGCCGGACAATCAGGGAGGGTCATTGGTATTGACAATGTTGAGGAGGCTGTTCAGGATGCCCGATATAATGCGACGAATAACAACCTTGGTAATGTCAGCTTTTTTACGGGTGATATCAAATCTTTGCTGACAGAACAGTTTTTTGCTGAAAACGGCCGGCCTGACGTTGTGATTACTGATCCCCCCAGGGCAGGCATGGATAAAAAGGTTATTAATGCAATAATCGATGCGGAGCCGGAAAAGATAGTGTACATAAGTTGCAATCCTTCAACCCAGGCTAGGGATATTCAGATCATGAACATGAAATACCAGGTTGTCCGCATTCAACCTGTGGATATGTTTCCCCAGACCCATCATGTCGAAAATGTGGTGCTCCTCAGGAAGGTATAATTGTTGGGTTATTATTTTGCACTTTATTACTGATTTCCTATTTTTGTCGCGCCCGGTTTAGTATAATTCCGGGAGGCGGCTGGCTTTCCATAACAGAAGCCGGTACGTAGGAAGATAATTGCTTAAACCAGTCTTGGGAATTTTGAACTAAACTGCCAGCCATCAGAAAAAAAAGGAGAGATGGGTGAGTGGCTTAAACCAGCAGTTTGCTAAACTGCCGTATGGGTAACTGTACCGGGGGTTCGAATCCCCCTCTCTCCGCAAAGCCTGCATAAATCCCGCTGAAAAGCGGGATTTGTTATTTTACCGCAAGTCCGAAGAAAGCTTGCTTTCTGAAGGAATGGAGGTAAAATAACAAAAACCCGCAGGGTTTATGCAGGCTTTGCAGGGAGCCGCCCTCCGGGATCACCGACGAGCTGCCGGCAGGCAGTGAGGAGGTAATCCCCGAAGAATGCTTTCTGAAGGAATGGAGGTAAAATAACAAAAACCCGCAGGGTTTATGCAGGCTTTGCAGGGAGCCGCCCTCCGGGATCACCGACGAGCTGCCGGCAGGCAGTGAGGAGGTAATCCCCGAAGAAAGCCTGCTTTCTGAAGGGATGGAAGTAAAATAACAAAAACCCGCAGGGTTTATGCAGGCTTTGCAGGGAGCCGCCCTCCGGGATCACCGACGAGCTGCCGGCAGGCAGTGAGGAGGTAATCCCCGAAGAAAGCCTGCTTTCTGAAGGAATAAAGGTAAAATAACAAAAACCCGCAGGGTTTATGCAGGTTTTCAGGGATCTGTCCCGATAATTACCTGGCTGGCTTGCAGCCGGAATCGATCAGGGGACTACGGGTTTTAGAAACTTATTAAAAGTATATGCCTGGCGATCTTCCTTAAGTAAATAATACTCTGCAAGTGGATCGAAGTGCCCTGGATATTCGCCGGGGTTCCGGTACCATTGTACATGCATTTTTGTTCTGATATATAAGAACAGTTTCGTGACACCCAGGAAATTAATTTTTTATTTTTTTGTTGCATGTTCGTTAAAATGAATTTAATTTTGCACCGGTTTTTTCTGATAGGAAGATTGGAAATAACCAAAAAATTAACGAAACAAAGTAACTAAAAGGAAGCAAAATGAAGAACAAGGTGTTATTTGGATTTGCAACTATTTTAATGGTTGCATTTCTTGCAGGTTGTGGCAAAGTGCCGCAGGTCGAAATTGATGCAGCAAAGGCTGCAATTGAGGCTGCCAAGGCAGCAGAAGCAGACGTTTACATTCCGGTTGAGCTTGCAGCAGTGCAGGATTCGATGAATGCAGTACTTGCCAATGTAGAAGCTCAGAAATCAAAACTTTTCAAGAAATTTGGTCCGGCCAAAGAAAAACTTGCTGCTGTTGTTGCTATGGCAAATCAGGCCGCAGCCAATGCCGCAGTAAAGAAAGAGGAAGTCAGGAAAGAAAGTGAAAAACTGCTTAATGACATTAAGGCTGTAACAGAGGAAAACGGCAAGCTTATCCTTAAAGCCCCCAGGGGCAAAGAAGGAGCAGCAGTAATTGAACAGATAAAAGCCGACATGGCTGCAATTGATGCCACAGTTGCCGAGGCTCAGGACTTTTTCAACAAGGGTGCCTTCATGAATGCACTGAACAAGATCAAAGCTGCAAAGGAAAAGGCAGATGGGATCAATACAGAACTCAAGGAAGCCATTGCAAAAGTCAGAAGATAGTCAGAGCTTTTACAGCTAAAGCTAAAATCCCCGGGAATGAACCCGGGGTTTTTTTTAAGGTCAGGGGAATGGGCCGGAAAAAAGTTTTGTCATATATATTCGTGCCTGTCATTATTGTGCTTGGTTGTGCCGTGCTCGCTTTATTATTGGCTTATCTGGCACCCCGTCCTCCCGTGGAAAAAGTTGAAAATGCCAGAATCACTCTTTCCCGGGCTTTGACATTTAGTGCAAATATATATTCGGCGGATCTTTACAGGGAGTCTGAACGTTTCTATGACTCTTCGATGGTCAAATGGAGCAGGGAAAACGAGCGATTTTTCCTTTTCAGGAATTTCGATGAGGTTGAAAAGTATGCAGATCTGTCGGTTGAGAAGGCAAAGGAAGCAATTGAAACTGCAAAGGAAAATATCATTTCAATCAAAACGAGAATTGAGTACAGGATTGATACTTTAAACAACATCGTAGCGCATTTGAATAAGATTTTCACAAACTATCCTCTCTCCACGGAAGTCAGGGAAATGATATCCAAGGGTAAACTATTGCTGAAAGAAGCTGAAATAGCTTTCAGCAGGGAAGAATACCTTCATGCTAATACAAAAATAGTTGATGCTGAGCATTTTCTGACTGAGTCTCTTAATAATGCAACAGGTAATCTTGAAGATTACTTCAGATCATATCCGATATGGCGGCAATGGGTCGACAAAACCATAAGCGATTCGAGAAGGAATAAAAGCTATTCGATTATAGTGGATAAGTATGCCAGGAAGTGCCATATCTATTATAACGGGATCCGTCAGCATGTTTATGATGTGGAGCTTGGAAAAAACTGGGTGGGGCATAAGAGGATAAAGGGAGACAAAGCCACACCGGAAGGAATGTACAAGGTTATCAGGAAGCTGGGATCCGGCAGGACCAAATACTACAAGGCATTGCTGCTTGATTATCCAAATGAGGAAGACAAAGCTGAATTCAGGCGTGATCTGGAAACGGGTGTACTGCCTCCAACGGCAGGAATAGGAGGTCTTATTGAAATTCACGGCAGGGGAGGAAGGGGAATCGACTGGACCGACGGATGCATTGCGTTGACTGATTGGGAAATGGATGTCGTTTTTCGCCTTGCGGGCGAAGGTACCCCGGTAACCATTGTCGGATCGATGGTTAAACTTGATGAGATTCACAATTGAAATTATTTTAACCATATGGAAGAGGACAGGGTACAGAAGGAAGGGAATGAATCCGGATTTCCACCAGGGAATAAAATGACTTTGCATGAAATAAGTAAACGGGTATCAGCGCATATCAGCCGGTTTTACGCGGGAGTGCACGAAAATAAAAAGCTCCTGGGTGTCATTCGTACAACACTCATTTCTGTTGTAACCCTCTTGTCAGTGGTCTTCCTGGTATTTTATATTCTATTTGCTGTACCGCAATTCCAGGAATTACCCTATGGTAAAGGATCGGTACCGGCGAATCTGAAAGAATTAAAGGAGGATAAGAATTACAGAAAAATTACAGGAACCTTGTCGAAAGATGTGCAAAGGCTTCTGAGAAAATATAATTCATACACATCAGGCCAGTCATATATTGTAATCAATACCACTTACAACAAATTTCATCTTTTCAGAAACAAAAAGCTTGTCAGGGAAGGCCGCTGCAGTACGGGAAGCTATATTATGCTGAAGACCCACGGAGAAAAGAAGTGGATCTTCAAAACACCCAAGGGCAAATATTGGATACAGGGAAAGATAGCTTCGCCTGTGTGGAGAAAACCCGACTGGGCTTTTGTTGAAGAAGGTTTGCCCATCCCGCCTCCGAATCATCCTTCACGATGGGAACCGGGAGTGCTGGGTGATTATGCTCTCAGCATTGGTGACGGATACCTGATTCACGGAACCATATATAAAAGATTTCTCGGAATGCCTGTTACCCATGGTTGTGTCAGGCTGAACGATGAAGATCTTGAAGTGATATACAAAACATTGAATATAGGCTCAAAAGTTTACATTTTCTGAATCATCTCAAGTTCTACCCATGAAAACAGAAACAGGAGCCACGAAAACCGGAGGAAAACTGACGATAATTGTTATTGCAGTATTGGTCATACTGTTTCTGGTTTACTATTCGGTTATGGCAATGCTTGCTCCGCTGAAGAAACTCAATGAGCTGAAGGAAAAATATACACCAGAATATGAGGAAGCCGCTTCCGGCAGCCGGATACTGACTGATTCCACCTATTTAAGCCTCATAAAGGAGAAGGCATTCCTGCAGTCGAAAATCAATATGGCTGAAACTGACTCCATCTATCTGGTGCTGAATCTGGCAGACAGTATCGCAAGTCTTGAAATAAGCGGTGTTGAGGTTCATTCAGCAAGGATCAGCTTTTTCAGAATGAGCTCAATCCTTGGAAAAGGAAATGAATATCTGATGTATTCATTGCTGTCGGGTCCCTTAAATATTGTCGGGGATTATTCGACAATAAGGAAAGAACCACTTATGATTAAAATGGCCCCCAGGGACACCTCTGAATATAAACCTGACATCATTCCTGACACCACCTATCATGAGCCTGTGAATTATATCCTGGAAACCGATATTGGCATCAGGATTTTTATTTATCAGTCTGAGAAGATATTACCATCCGACAGAAAACATCAGTACTTTTTTGATCTGAATGACAGGCTCAGGAATACATGGAATTCCCTTAAGCGTGTTGCGATTCTGGAGGTTCCTGAGTATCACCCGTTTATTAAGCTGGTTCTGCCCGGGGCCGATGCAAGGATCATATACAGGGCCATCCCGAGAAAGGGCCAGATAGCAGTATATCTGTGACATCTTTTTGCAGTAATGCAATACATCGGATCGAAAAAAAAAGTAGGTTTGAGCCATGCTAAAAACTAATTCATTCTTACATGGCAAGGTTTACCGGAATTATCGGGATAATCATTATTCTCGGACTGGCATTTTTATGGTCGAATAACCGGAAGGCAATCAATAAGCGCCTGGTGATTACCGGCCTGCTGCTCCAGCTAGCCATTGCAATATTTATTCTGAAAGTGCCATTGGGTCAGGACATTTTTGCTTTCCTTGGCAGGGCAATCAATAAACTTCTCGATTTTTCGCAGGAGGGTGGGGTGTTTGTTTTCGGAGATCTCACGAAGATATCACAAATATTACCTCCGGGAATCGTAAGCGCCGGTGTTTTCCTGTTCATCCTGATCCCAACAATAATATTTGTATGCGTACTTGTTGCGATGGCCTATCATGTAGGTTTGATGCAAAGGATTGTTGCGCTGATTGCCCGCTTTGTGCATTGGGCGATGCGGGTAAGTGGCAGTGAAGCGCTGTCGAATGTTGCAAGCGCCTTTGTGGGTCAGGTGGAAGCACAGATAATGATTCGGCCATATCTGTCCGGAATGACGATGTCGGAACTTCTTGCTTCGATGACTGGGAGCATGGCATGTATTGCAGGCGGGGTAATGGCCGTTTATATTTCTATGGGGGTTCCGGCTTCTTACCTACTGGCAGCAAGTCTTATGGCGGCACCCGGGGCATTGGTGATATCTAAAATTGTATTTCCCGAGACTCAGGAATCAGAAACCAAAGGGACAGTGAAACTGGAGGTGAAAAAGCAATACACAAATATAATGGATGCCATATCTCATGGGGCAACAGACGGAATGACCATCTCAATAAATGTGATAGCAATGCTCATAGGCGTGATTGCACTTGTAGCACTTGCTGATGCACTTCTTGGATATTTTGGATTATTCCTTGGCTGGACGGGAATCTCTCTCGATTTTATAGGCCTTGACGTTACCCATCTCAGGCTTAAAGATGTATTTGGTGCTTTCTTTTCTTTGTTTGCCGTTGTTATGGGTGTGCCGGCTTCAGAATCTTTCACGGTGGGCTCATTGATGGGTACAAAAATGGTGATCAACGAATTTGTTGCCTATTCCGATCTGTCACCTCTTATACGTCAGGGAGCTTTGAGTGCAAAATCAGTTATCATAGCAAGCTTTGCATTATGCGGTTTTGCCAACTTCAGCTCGATAGCCATTCAGCTTGGCGGGATAGGAGCAATGGTACCAAACCGGAAACCGGACCTTGCACGCCTGGGATTCAAGGCAATGATTTGTGGTACAATGGCTTCATATGTTTCTGCATCTCTTGCGGGGATACTGATGTAGTGATCCTTGCAAATTCTGCATAAATCCTCCGGGGATTACCGCCTCACTGCCTGCCTGCAGTTCGTCGGTGATCCCTGATGGGGCTCCCTGCAAATGCAAGATGCTGCCATGCTCGCTGCTCTCGCATGGATTTTTATTTTACATTCGTTCTCGCTCATGCAAAGCATGGCTCGGCCGGCTGTAAAATAAAAATCCCTTCCGCCTGACGCGGAAGGGCAGCATTTTGGATTTGCGGAGAGAGGGAGGGCCGAGCGTTAAGAAAACACCCGGTGGGTGTTTTTAGTGAAGGAGCCAGGTTGCAGGGAAGGCAACCCCCGGTCAATTTAGGATTACCGCCTCACTGCCTGCCTGCAGTTCGTCGGTGATCCTTCTCCGGGGATTACCACCTGTCTGCCTGCCTGCAGACAGGTGGTGATCCCTGATGGGGCTCCCTGCAAATGCAAGATGCTGCCATGCTCGTTGCTCTCGCATGGATTTTTATTTTACATTCGTTCTCGCTCATGCAAAGCATGGCTCGGCCGGCTGTAAAATAAAAATCCCTTCCGCCTGACGCGGAAGGGCAGCATTTTGGATTTGCGGAGAGAGGGAGGGCCGAGCGTTAAGAAAACACCCGGTGGGTGTTTTTAGTGAAGGAGCCAGGTTGCAGGGAAGGCAACCCCCGGTCAATTTAGGATTACCGCCTCACTGCCTGCCTGCAGTTCGTCGGTGATCCTTCTCCGGGGATTACCACCTGTCTGCCTGCCTGCAGACAGGTGGTGATCCATGATGGGACTCCCTGCAAATGCAAGATGCTGCCATGCTCGTTGCTCTCGCATGGATTTTTATTTTACATTCGTTCTCGCTCATGCAAAGCATGGCTCGGCCGGCTGTAAAATAAAAATCCCTTCCGCCTGACGCGGAAGGGCAGCATTTTGGATTTGCGGAGAGAGGGGGATTCGAACCCCCGTTCCGCCGATAGGCGGAAAACGGTTTTCGAGACCGCCGCATTCGACCACTCTGCCATCTCTCCATTGATTGCCCTGATCGCCATGAAGTTTGCCATGCTACCACGCGATTGTTTGTTATTCGGTTGCCTGTTAATGTATCCAGACTTCACCCCGTGACCGGAACATCAAACTGATCCGGTTCACCAGGTTTTTTACACACTTCCCGGGCATTGCCTTCCTGCGGTTGCGGCAAAAATAATAATTAAACAATATGAAAAACCCTGTAACCCGATAAAAAAATAACCCGCTTTTGTTTTGATTACATTTCTGAATGACCTTATTTTGCACAACCATGCAGTTTCTAATTAACCTCTTAAAAACCTTAACGTGAAAACTTTTTACAAAATGTTATTTGCCGTCGGATTGTTTGCAGTCATGTTAACCGCCTGCAGGAACCAAACGAAGGAAGATATGGCCAATCCGTTTTTCTCTGATTACGACACTCCTTACAACGTCCCTCCTTTTGAGAAAATCATGGCCCGACATTACATGCCTGCTTTCGAGAAGGGAATGGAAGAGGGAAGAATGGATATCAGACGGCTTATTAATAACAGGGAGGAACCGAATTTTGAAAATACAATCGGCGCTCTCGATCAGGCAGGAGAGCTGCTTACTAAAGTTTCAGCGGTATTTTTTGCCCAGACTTCAGCGAATACCAATGATTCATTGCAGAAAATAGAGATGGAAATATCGCCGAGGCTGGCAGGCTACAATGATGAAATAATATTAAATCCCGACCTTTTCAAAAGGATAAAAAAGGTATATGATAATCGTGATAATCAGAAACTCACTTCCGAACAGCGATTTATACTTGAGAACCTTTACAGGGAATTTGTGAGGAACGGGGCCAATCTTAACAAACAGGATCAGGATACACTGAAAAAGATAAACCAGAGGATTTCTGTTTTAAGTGTAAAGTTCAGCCAGAATGTTCTTGAGGAAACGAACAATTACAAGTTATTTGTTAACAGGGATGGTCTTGCAGGACTTCCGCAACCGTTAATTGATGCGGCTGCAGAAGCAGCCACTGCGGCAGGCAGGGAAGGGGAGTGGGCCTTTACAACCCACAGGCCAAGCATTTTCCCATTCCTGCAGTATTCAGAAAACAGGGATCTGCGGCGTCAATTGTTCAATGCCTACACAAACCGGGGAAACAATGGAAATGAGAATGATAATAACCTGGTGCTGGCTGAAATAATTAAACTGAGAGCCCGGAGAGCCAGGCTGCTGGGCTATAAATCACATTCTGACCTGGTTCTTGAGCCAAGGATGGCCAAAAATCCCGCAAATGTGTTCAATCTGCTTAACAATCTCTGGAGCAAGGCGGTGCCTGTTGCAATGAATGAAGTAAAAGAAATGCAGAAGATAATCGATCGGGAAGGGGGTAAGTTCAGGCTGGAACCTTCAGATTGGTGGTATTATGCTGAAAAACTGAGGAAAGAGAAATATGCTCTGGATGACAATGCCCTCAGGCCGTATTTCAGACTTGAAAATGTGCGTGAAGGAGTTTTTACCTGTGCAAACAGGCTTTATGGAATAACCTTTGAACCGATTCATGATTGTCCTCTTCCTCATCCTGAAGCTCAGGCTTATGAGGTCAGGGAAGAGGATGGCACGCATATCGGTGTGCTTTACATGGACTTCCATCCCCGTGAAAGCAAACGACAGGGAGCATGGTGCGGCGGCTACAGGAACCATCACATCAGGGACGGCAAGACCATTACGCCGGTTATTACAGTTGTCTGTAATTTCACTAGACCGTCCGGCGACCTGCCAGCCCTTCTTAATTTAGAGGAAGTGGAAACACTTTTTCATGAATTTGGGCATGCTCTTGAGGGCTTATTCTCAAAAAATAGCTATAACATGGCATATATAGCCTGGGACTTTGTTGAGCTGCCTTCACAGATTATGGAACACTGGGCCACCGAACCCGAACTGTTGAATGTTTATGCAAGGCATTATAAAACAGATGAGCCCATTCCTGCAACTCTTATAAAAAAGATAGAAAAAAGCCAGTTCTTCAACCAGGGATTTATAAATGTGGAATTGCTTGCGGCTTCAATGCTTGATATGGCCTACTATACACTCGAACCTCCTGCTGAGGTTGATATTCAGAGTTTTGAAAAAGACTATCTGAAAAAGATAGGCCTTATTCCTGAGATAGTGTCCCGGTACAGGAGCACATATTTTCTCCATATAATCGACGGGTATGACTCGGGATACTATAGCTACACCTGGGCAGCCGTTCTTGATAATGATGCCTTTGAAGCGTTTAAGGAAAAAGGTGTCTTCAACAGGACGGTTGCGGAGTCTTTCCGGCGTAATATCCTTGAGAAGGATGGTACCATGGATGCCATGCAGATGTATGTTAATTTCCGGGGAAGAGAGCCGCAGATTGAGCCTCTTCTGAGAAACAGGGGGCTGATATAGTGTAACAACTTCCAGTCAGCCGGATAATTTCGGGGATGATCCGGCAAAGACCCTCCCATTTTATTTCAACTATCGTTGCATGCCTTCTGCTCCGGTTCCCCCCGGCGGAAATCTGTAACGCCTCCAGAAAGGCAGGGTGGTAAAGGATGTATATTTTACCAGGTAATGGAACGGCTTAAATCCCATTGCAATATGAGTGATTATGTAAACAGCTGCCGGGACAGTTATCAGAAGGAGGATACCCAGAACCCGCGATAAAAGTTTCCACCACCAGATATCCGGATGCAAGCAGAAGGAAGAAAGCAAAAGCATTATTAGCCCCGAATTTACGGCAGTAATCAGGAACACAAATCCCGCTGCCATTCCATGGGCAGCTCCGATTGCTTTTTTCGGGCAGCTGTTCATGCATCTCATGCAGCTTTCGCAGGTTAGTTTCCAGTACGGCCTGTTGTTTACCAGTTTGATTGAAGAGGTAGGGCACTCCTTTATGCACAAACCGCAATTATCACAGTTATTGGTGGCAAAAAACGTTTTGGACAAAAAATATCTTCCACCGATATAATATCCAAGTGCAATCGGGCTTATTAACAGGTCGGCTGGCAGGCTATACAAACCTCGCCAGACTTTTTCCCCTGAAAACAGCTTTACGGCAAATTTTCTTACTATCCCCTCACAGCGTTCAATAATCGAGTCAACACTCTTTTTTTTCAACCCCGGATGAAGGGATATCCAGTTTGACGGAAGATCAACTGGCCTGAAACCAATGCATTTGTATCCCTTCAGCCATAAAATAAGGGCCGGAACTATCAATGCCAGTCCGCTGACGCCCTGTATGTAGAATTTACTGAATTTCAGGCCGGCACGTGTATTCAGCAGAAAAACCTCTTTTCCCAGTCCTGCGGGAAACCCTGCCACAAATCTGATTAATATGGGAGCAGCGTTAAAACCATGTGTCGGATAAGCAAAACCAATCAGCACACGTTCATTTTTTTCAGGAAAATGCAGATTGCCTTTTAAATCTATCTGCTGCACAATCGCTTTGATTCCCAGCTTGTTTGCCTCCCCTGCAATCCATGGTGAAGATGCAAGTGCGTTGCCAGTGCCCGAGAAACAATAAATGTATAGAGAATCCCAGTTTTGTACCATCGTTCCACAATCCGGCTTGTAAGGAAAACAGAAACTGATCACTAAGATATTGATAATTGAGTTAATTTTAACACGCATCATTAGAAGGTGCAGGCACCGAATAAACTGATTTCAATATTCCTGTTTGCTGAATCAGATCAATGACAATGTTGGCGCAAAATAATATCTGCGGTTTGACGCCCGCTGAAATCCTTGATGCGGTCAGCCCTTTGTATCCGATTAACATAAACCAGGCGCAAGCTGTTGCGAACAGTGTGTACAAAAAGGGAGTGACGGATTTTTTGCAGATAGCCGCAATTCCCAGGAAACTTGGTACTATCCTGAACCAGGAGTTTCATGCTGGTATCTTCAGACCTGTTATGGAAAACCTTTCATCAGACGGATCTGTAAAATATTTGTTCAGGAACCCTGAAGGGCTGGAATACGAAACTGTTTACATCCCGGATAAAAAAAGGCATACAGTATGCGTCTCCACCCAGTCGGGTTGCCGGATGGGCTGCCGGTTTTGCGCAACCGCCGGTTACGGATTTCACGGGAACCTGACTGCAGGTGAAATTATTAATCAGGTTATCAGTACCGGCGGGGCGGGGAATATAAATCGTGTTGTTTTTATGGGTATGGGAGAACCCCTGGATAATCTTTCGCATTTGCTTAAGGCTATTGAAATACTTACCTCTGGCTGGGGGCTGGCTATGAGCCCCGGAAATATTACGGTCTCAACCGTAGGAATTGAACCGGGTGTAAATAAATTTATGGAAAAGACAAAATGCAATCTGACATTAAGTCTTTATTCTCCCTTCGAAGAAGAACGAATAAAAGCTGTTCCGGTGGAGAAGGCTCATCCCTGGAAGTTTGTTAGCGGCATAATGAAATCATTTCCTAAAGACAGAAAGCGACGTTTAAGTATTGCCTATATGATGATCCGGAATCTGAATGATACGGATAGGCATCTTCAGAAACTGAAGGAAGAATTTGGCAATTCGGGTATAAGAATAAATCTTTTACCTTATCATCCTGTTCCGGGAGATTTGAATTTGCCTTCACTGCCGGAAAGAATGAATTATTTCAAGCATGAACTTGTCATTTCGGGTATTTCCGCATCAATACGAAGATCCAGGGGAGTTGATATAAATGCGGCCTGCGGTCTTCTCGCCGGCAGGTACGATTCCGGTAATAAAACAAGACATCAGCGGCCTGAGGCAGGTCGGGAATTTATCAGCTGAAAAAGGTATTCGTCGATGTACCCGTCAGGGGTTTTTATCCAGTCTCTCCTGATTCCGGACTGAACGAATCCCTGCTTTCTGAAAAGATCCATGCTTTCATGATTGTTGGCCAGTATGCTGCAAAACAACTGATGAAGTTGCAATGTCTTAAAACAGTAATGTATCAGACATTTCAGCGACATTGTAGCATATCCTCTCCTGCGGTATTCCTCATTTGCAATAAGAATACCAAGTCCGGCCCTGTTATGGTAGGGATCAAACTCATAAATGTCGATAGTTCCAATTGTCAGATCATCAGCAATATGATCGATCATGAATCTCATCTGGCCCGTTTCGTAGATACTGCGGTGTGAATTCTCAAGATATCTTCTGAGCGTATATTTTGAATATGGTGCTATTGTATTGCTGATCAGCCACTGGGATTCATTATTTTCCCATCTGTAGAGCAGCTCGAGATCTTCAGGTTCCAGTGCCCTGAGCCGTATCTCCTTATATTTCATTATTCTACACTGACTTGATGTTAATCTTTTTCTGCAACTTCTATTTCCCTGATAAACGCATCCTCAAAATCCTTTTTGACACTGACCAGTGCTTCCTTTGCTCTTGCAACTGAGTTGAATTCACCATAGATGTACTTGTACCATCCGTCTCCTTCAACGATCTCCCTTACTCCGCTGTATTTTGCAAATGCCTTGTTGATATTAAGAGGACCGCGTGTAGCCTGTAACTGGATGGTAAATATTTTCCGTGTAAAATTTTTATTAACAACCGTTGCAGGTTCATTTAAAGATGGGGATTGAGCTTCCAGATCATTCTGATTTATTACGTAAGCCTCATTCAGTCCCTGTTGCCTGGCATATTCCGCATATTTTTCGGCATCCGATCTGATGTTGAATATACCCAGGGTGTAATAATTAAGGGAATCCGTTTCAATCACCCTGATGAAAAGCATATCATCTTTGATCAATTTGTTGAAATAGGCAGGATCGAGCTTCCTCTTTGTTTTCATCAGAACAACGCTGAATCGCGTGGAGTATGATTGCCTCAGCTGCTCAGGAGTTGAGACTTCGTGACGTATAATAACGCCTGTCTGTGGATTTACTATTCCGAATGTGACACGACGATTGTATTTTCTTCCTTCAGGATTGTCGGTTCCGTCAGGATTGGTATTGATTGCCACGGGGCTTGATTTTCCGAATGATCTTTTAATAAAGATTGTGTTCTCAATACCTGAGGATGTATAATAATTGATGACTGCCTGGGCACGCTGGTCTGCAAGCCGTTTATTGAATTCAATGCTGCCTTTGGAGTCGGTATGGCCCGCAATCTCCACAGTAAGGCCTGGATTGTTTATCAGAATTTTTCTTACTGATTCCAGGATTGGTTTAACATCATCCCTGATCTTGTAGCTGCTGAAATCGAACAGGATGTTCTTTATTGAAAGGAATTCCCCTGAAGCGACACTGAGTGGTATCAGGACGGGATTTACCGGGATATAATTGCCTCCGTAATACAATGGCAAACTGAGATTTATGGTGTCGGTAACATAACCGTCATGACTTACAAGTATTTCATAATCACCTGGTTTTATATTGAATGAAAAGGAACCGTCTTTAGCCACTGAAGTGTTCTGGAACACCTCATTGGTTTTTGTGTTTTTGACCGTTATCAAAGTAACGGCAGGATCAACTTCGAGTCCGTCTTCAAGTTTAATGACACCGGCAGCTCTCGTGAGTTCATCTGCCGGATTAACGGCAACAATGGCATATATGTTCCGGGATTTTTCCTTTTCATCATAACGGCTTGCCACAAACCCGGGTGCATTGTTGTTAAGGATGAAATGAGTATTTTCAAGCACATTGTTAAATGCGAAGGGCATGGCCACAGGCTGTGTCCACGAGCCTCCCCTGTTGATGGATCTGAAAACATCATAGCCTCCCATGCTCAAATGGCCGTTTGAACTGAATAAAAGTGCGTTTTCATCAACGTCATAATAAGGTGTGTTTTCATCATAGGGAGTATTTATGACATTTCCGCAATTTACCGGACGATCCCAGGTTCCATCTTCCAGTCTACGGGATACCCAGATATCAAGTTCTCCTTCTCCTCCCGGGCGGTTGCTTGCGAAATACATGGACTGGCCATCGGGTGTGATAAAGCCATGATCCTCCCAGTATACTGTGTTGACAAATCTCCCGACACTTCTGATATGCGACCAGCTGGTATCCGTTCTCTGGCTCATGTAAAGATTTCCGTCATCTCCATCATCCATAAAAAGTATCAGGGTTTTACCGTCGCCTGTGATAGAATTTGAATAGAATCTGTCGAATCCTCCCAGTTGCCTGGTAATATTGGATGGCCTGTTCCACTCTCCTCCTGATTTATAAGAACAATAAATCTGGGTTTTGCCCTTTTGTTTAACTGTGAAAACAAATACGGAATCATTTCTGGCAAGTACGGGATTACAGGCTCCCGGATAATCTGTCAGCCATGGCGCAAACAGGTTTGAAATGATTCTGAGGGGTTTCTTTTTCATTTCCATGGCATATCTGCAGTTTCTTATCTGCTGATCGATAAAGTCGGCCTGGGCTTCATCTTCGGGCGCCAGCTTCTTTTTTACATCTGAATATAGCGATATTGCTTTTGTCAGACTGTCATTCCTGTGGTACGCAATGGCCAGGTAAAGATAGGTATCGGCCGGTGCCTGTGTTCCTGTTTTTTTGTATGCCTTGTTACTTGCCGCGATATTCTTCGAAGCTTTTTTTAAAAGCTCTAGTGCCTCAGCCTTTTTGCCATCCATATTCAGATAGCATATTCCGAGCTTTGCTGCAATATTGCTGTTTTCCGGATTTGCATTCAGCAAGGGTTCATATAACGATGCAGCCCTTTCATAGTCCTTATCATAGTAGTACGAATTGTCTGCACTCTGAAGAGCGCTGGCACGTTCCTTTTCTCCAGTCTCCTGGGCTGCCAGCGACATCATGGTGACTGACAGTACTGAAAAAACAATCAGGCGTTTCATTATGCAGTTGCTTTTCATTATATCCTCATTTTGTGTTGCCTCTTTGTAAAATTAATAAATACCTGAACGATTTGCACTTAAATATTGCAAAAAGGTCATTTATTATTTACAAGTACAATCACTTCCCTGACGAATGCATCCTCAAAGTCTTTGATCTGTGGCCGTTGCATTGCAATTTTTGCTTCGGCGTAGGAGGTATATCGGCCATAAAAATAATGATATAGCCCGTCGATCTCCTTCAGTTCCCTGATGTCGCTCAGTCCGGCAAACACGCTTCTGATGTTTAAAGGTGTTTGAGTTGCTTTAAGCTGAATGGTATAATACTTTTGTTCCTTAACAAGACTTTCCTCAGTGATTCTTGATACTTTCTTAATGAAAAGGTCATTCTCATAACCTTTGCTTATAAGATAATCCCTGTGTGCATATGCTTTTTCCTTTGAATCAAATATGCCTGTGGAGTATCTGTAGAACAGGTCGTTTTTGTTATAGTAGACCTTGATATCGGAGACATATTTGAAATAGGTGACGTCAACCGGATTATACAATGCCATTACCTGCACGGTATAGTACAGGATGGTTGTATCGGAGGAGTCGTCTTCGGTAATGTCGGAAACCCTGAGGTCTCTTATCAGTATTCCCGGGTCGACGGAATCAACTGCCGGTATACGCGAAAGGTCGACTTTCTCATATGCAGCCGGTCCTGATGGAGACCGTTCAAGTATTACATCTCCTATGTTAATGATTTTTTCACGATTGTCTGCAAATACGGTTGTATCAATGGTCTGGGGATAGTACCCGGGAGGTCCTGAAAAAAACAGCCTGAATTCTCCCGGTGATACAATGAAATTATAATTTCCGGTTTCTTCATCAGGATTGCTTAATTGAATGGTGTCTCCACTGGCCCTGTTGATCAGGGTAACCGAGTAGGATTCGTCAAAGGTTACGGTTGTGTCGCGGAGACTCACCCTGCCTCTGATTTCAAAGATCCTGTTCAGGTCAGGATTTGTGAGTGTAATGTAAAAAATATCTTTTTCCTTGTAATCGGTAACCATGGAATAGAATCCGTTCAGGTCATTATTATATGGCTGAAAGAACCTGTCGTCGTCAGTTGAATTAATAGGCGACCCGAGATTCTGCGGAGTGTTCCAGGTTGTCCTGCTGCCGGTGCTTCTGTAAATGTCGAATCCCCCCATTCCGTTGTGACCTTCTGACGAAAAATAAAGAATGGAATCGTTGATGGTTATAAAAGGAGTATCCTCATTGTAAATTGTGTTGATCGTGGGTCCCAGGTTAACGGCCGGTCCCCAGTCGCCGGAAGCATCCCTTTCCGACAGATAAATGTCAAGCCCTCCATAACCTCCTTCCCTGTTACTGGTAAAATAAAGTTTTTTCCCGTCGGCCGAGATTGAGGCATGGGATTCGTAATACTTCGTATTGATATTTCTGTTGAGCTTCTGAATTGGTCCCCAGCGTTCATTCCTGAATTCAGCAACATAAATGTTACCGTCGTAATTATCTGTTTTGTACAGAAAGAGGAGTGTTCCGTCACTGTTAAGCGAACATGAAGAGCAATCCTCTCCTGCCTGAAGTGATTTCGTAATTTCAACCGGCGCCTGCCATCTGTCATTGATCTTCCTGGAAAACATTATTGCATTTACATTTCCCCTGCGTTCCGTGTAAACAATTGTATTTCCGTCGAAGCTGACTGCCGGGTTGACATTTAACGAACCCTGTGTGAAATTTGCTGACAGGATTCTCTTGCTTATTTTAAAAGGTACTTCAAGACTGCTTATGGCATTTTTAATTGACTGGATCTCCTGATCCACGAATTCCAGGTTTTTCATGCCACCCTTTGATTCCGTCTCAAGCGCAAGGCTTTTGAAGGAATTGAAGACCTCAAGGGCTTTTTCAAGTTCGTTGTTCACCATGTAGGCTTTGGCCAGCGCAAAATATGCGTCAAGCGGAGCCCGCTTTTCCCTGTATGATGCGGTCTTTGATTCATAGGAGAAATTTTTCACCGCTTCTTCCAGGTAAGGAATGGCTTTTTCCTTTTCACCTTCAATATGGAGGTAACAGTTGCCAATTTTATATTTGATATTGAAATTGTCAGGCTTGTCAAGAAGGAGATAGAGGGGATTTGCCAGTTCGTATTCTTCGTACAGATTGTATGATTCGGCTTTGAGGAAAATCTTTTTCTTTTCGGAATTCGACTGGGCTGAAGCAGCAACAGCTGTAACAACCAGCATGATCAGCATCTGAAGAATGCCAAATATTTTTGTCCTGATCTTTATCATCATAACAAATATAATAATTTTGGAAATCAATATTCAGGCGCAACTTAGTTTTTCCCTTACAAACACACAGCTTCCGGCAGGTATGACCGTATTGAATCCATATCCAGCCGTTTTTGTTGATTCTTCGGTAAAGGACGCCATGAAATCATGAGATTCAGCTTTCATGAAAAAATAATCCGCTTCAGGAACAGCCTTTTGTAGATTTGAATTATCCTGTGTATGTAAATGTAAACAAAATGATTCAGCAGCAAACTGAGCAGAAGCCTTAATTGCCATCAGGTACAATTTTAATAGTCAAATTTATTAAAATTTACCAAATTCTTATGGAAGGCTGGCTTATTTCTGAGAAATCCGGCCCGGCACGTCCTTTGTTTATCAGCTAATGTTTTCCGATGCAGCAGGCAGCTTACTGCTGAAGTGTATCAACCGGATAATTTTCCAGTAAATCCTTAACCTTGTTCAGGAATTTTCCGGCAAGAGCCCCGTCAATTACCCTGTGATCATAGCTTAGTGATAAAATCATAATATGTCTGATGGCTATTACATCTCCTTCAGGAGTTTCAATAACTGCAGGCATTTTCCTTACAGCTCCCGTTCCCAGGATTGCAACCTGGGGCTGGTTTATTATAGGGGTTCCCGAAAGGTTATTGTAACTTCCGAAATTCGTGACTGTAAAGGTTCCACCTGTTATTTCATCGGGTTTCAGTTTATTGTTTCTTGCCCTTTCAGCAAGATCATTTACACTTCGTGCAAGTCCGGTAAGATTTTTCTCATTTGCATTCTTGATAACCGGTACTATCAGGTTACCGTCAGGCAGGGCAGTGGCCATACCTATATTAATTCTCTTCTTTTTGATGATACGGTCTCCGTCAACTGAAATATTCAGCATCGGATATTCATATAATGCTCCGGCGACGGCATCAATGAAAATAGGTGTAAGTGTAAGCTTCTGCCCCTCCCTGGCCAGGAAGCTGTCCTTGATCCTGTTTCTCCATTGAACAATCCTGGTAACATCCGCATCAATGAAAGACGTCACATGCGGGGATATCCTTTTGGACATTACCATATGCTCGGCTATAAGCTTTCTAACCCTGTCCATCTCGATAATCTCATCCGATGCATCAGATGTGACGGACATATCAGGCTTGCCAGCCATTTCCGTTATTTCCGGTTTTTTTACTACTTCAGATTTCCTTTTTCTGACTTCAATAAAATTCAGAATATCATCCCTGGTAATCCTTCCATCCATACCTGTCCCTTTAAGATTATCCAGTTCCTGATGACTTATCCCCTCCTGTGCCGCAATGTTCCTTACCAGAGGAGAGAGGAATTTTCCTGACGGGGTACGGCTTTTAAGTTCGCGTGCCACCCGAGTTTCGGCAATCTTTTCTTCCCTTACGGCACTAATGGTATCGCGGATTCTCTTAACCTCATTTTCAACTTTTATCACATCGTCGGGCTGGGTCTCAGCATCTGAATCAATCAGGGCAATCACCTCTCCTACCTTTGCAATGGTCCCCTCGGCGGCCAAAATTTCTGCTATTACCCCCGATCCGGGTGAAGGAACCTCAGAGTCGACCTTGTCGGTAGCCACTTCAACAAGGGGGTCATCTTCCTTGACAATGCTGCCTTTGCTTACGAGCCATTTATTAATTGTTGCTTCGATCACTCCTTCGCCCATGGCGGGAAGTACAATTTTCATCCGCGTCATACCTGTAGATCCATTTTAAATCTTCAGCCAGAAGGGCATTCTGCCGGATACCAGACTGAAGGATACTGTTTTACATTAATTTCAATAATTCTCAACCAATAAACAACCGGAACTCAAATAAGTTTTATGCCCTGAATGAATTTCAGGCTTACAGTTTGCACCGGGATAATTCCCCAGGTGAACTCCAGTGTATCATGCAGGTGTTCCGGCCTGCCTTTTTCACTCATCCGGCTGGCGGTCTTTATGATTGTCCCCCTTCTCATGCTTTGTTCCGCAGGCATCCAACAGGGGCAATCCCGCCGGTAGGTCACACCTGGTACGGGTTCCTGTTTTTTATGGCACGTCCCAGTGTGATCTCGTCGGTATATTCAAGCTCATCTCCAATTGCAACCCCCCGTGCAAGGGTTGTTATCAGCACATTGTACCTGCTAAGCTTTTTATAAAGATAGAAATTTGTAGTGTCCCCTTCCATTGTGGTGCTGAGGGCCAAAATAATTTCTGCGACACTGTTCGATCTTACCCTTTCCTCGAGTGAATCAATTTTCAGATCAGCAGGACCAATCCCGTCAACAGGCGATATAATCCCGCCAAGAACATGGTATGTTCCATTGAATTGCCCTGTGTTTTCAATTGTCATTACATCCTGAATGTTCTCAACCACACAGATGACAGATTGATCCCTTTTTGAATCCGAACAGATGGAGCATATCTCGGTATCGGAAATACTATGGCAGGATTTGCAATACCGGATCTCATTGTGAAGCTTTGATATGGTGTCCCCAAATCGCTTAATGTCAGCAGGATCCCTCTTCAGCAGGTTCATCACCATGCGAAATGCCGTCTTTCTTCCGATTCCCGGAAGGGAGGCAAATTCATTTACAGCATTTTCCAGAAGCCCGGATGTAAATTCGGAAAAACCCATAAAAGCAGCTTTGAAGCAAATTTAGTTTAATATGATCTTTAAAACTATGGATACTTAATATTTTTTACCTGCCGACTTTTTGTTATCCTTGCGGATAAATTTTAAAGAAATGACTCCCGGCCTTATTCTGTTTGTTTTCGTTATTTACATAATAGCACTTTTTTTCGTAACATGGCTGACCGTCAGAAAAGCCGACAATCAGTCATTCTTTATCGGGAATAAAAAATCCCCCTGGCTGGTGGTTGCATATGGTATGATTGGTGCCTCGCTTTCGGGCGTAACCTTCATGTCGGTTCCAGGCTGGGTACAGGATACCCAGTTCAGCTATATGGTCGTGGTTTTTGGCTATCTTGTCGGCTATATAATCATAGCCCTGGTATTGTTGCCATTATACTACCGGCTAAAACTGACCTCCATATATACTTATCTTGAGCAGCGTTTCGGATTCTGGTCGTACAAGACAGGTGCCGGTTTCTTCATTATCTCACGGGTGCTTGGGGCATCATTGCGTACATTCCTGGTAATAAACGTGCTTCAGATATTCGTGTTTGACGCCTGGAACATCCCTTTCTGGCTGAATGTTACTGTATTTATGGTTCTGGTCATCCTTTATACCATGAAGGGAGGTATCAAGACAATAGTCTGGACCGACACATTGCAGACCACATTCATGCTTCTGGCAGTTGTACTTTCCGTACTATACATAAGCAAGGACCTTGGAGTTCCCCTCGGCAGGCTGTTTGCGGAAATCAATCAGAGTGACATGTCGAGGATGTTTATCACCGACTGGCATAATGAAAGGTATTTTGTGAAACAGTTTTTCAGCGGAATGTTTATTACTATAGTAATGACCGGACTTGACCAGGAAATGATGCAGAAAAACCTCAGCTGCCCCAACATATGGGATGCACAGAAGAATATGTATTTCTTCAGCGTAATAATTGTATTCGTGAATTTTCTGTTCCTGGTGCTGGGAGCTATGCTTCTGATTTACGCGAATGCAAAGGGAGTGGCAGTGGCATTTACGGATGAGCTTTTCCCGACCATTGCCTTCAAATACCTCGGAACGGTTGCCGGCATGGTTTTCCTGATAGGACTGATTTCCGCTTCCTTCCCGAGCCTGGGTGGCGCCCTTACAGCTCTTACCACCTCGGTAAGTATTGATTTTCTCAGACTTGACAGGAGAAAAGACGTCTCTGAAACATCCCTTACAAGATTCAGGTATGTCATTCATATTTCAATAGCGGTCATCTTTGTAATTTGCATATTGATATTCAGGGCATTGAATGACAGGGCCGTAATTGACAAGCTTTTCACCATAGCAGGATATACCTACGGACCCCTTCTGGGATTGTATACTTTCGGATTATTCGTTCCAAGAAAGGTTATTGACAGGGCAACTCCCGTCGTGGCGATTCTTTGCCCAATAATATGCTACTTTCTAAGTATGTATTCAGAGGAACTATTCAATGGCTACAGATTCGGATTTGAGATACTGTTGGTTAACGGATTCCTGACTTTTGTGGGACTCCTGATCTTCAGCAGGCGCATAGAACCGCAGATGTCATGATGCGCGGGGAGGTGCATTCATTGCTGCTTTTTCCTTTTGTACGTTTATCAATATGGAAACGCATTCTGCGGAACCTCGTTTCCGGGTAATCCTTCAACAGGTGTTTCTTCTTCTTCCTCTTCCTCTGTTTCGGGTATGCGTATGACTTTTTTGGTTTTGAACGGGATTTCCCAAACAATGTAATAATTTATTCCGGCATTTGTGATTTTCCCGCTGTTGCCAAATCCCGGAAAATGTATCGGTCGCAAATCCCTGCCCCCGCCGCCTGAAATCAGGAGCCTTAATCTGACTGACCACCCTATGCTCAGGTTCTTAAAAAGTTCTGTTCTGACTCCCGGAGATACTTCAATGAAATGCCCCGCACTAGTCCTTCCCGGCAGCGATGAATTGTAAGTACCCCAGTAATTCTCTTTCCGGAAAAAGGGAACTTCGGTACTGAACAGGCTCAGTCCGTACCTTAAACCAACTCCTGCCCAATATTTGCCGGTCGAGGTTTCAGGTTTAAGCAGGTTGAAATTCACCCCGGCTCTCATGAAAACACCTTCGGTCCGGTAGTCGTAATTATATTGGGAATAATTGAATTTCAGGTAACCGCCTTCCAGAACATAGGCCATTTTTTCATTCCGGTCGAGTGATAAAACTCCTTCCAGGCTGAGCCTGTCCCTGTTGTAATAACTGATGGCCGGTCCGGCAACATCCATTCCTATCCGTATTTTAAGAGGGAATTCAATTGTGTCCTGGGCCCGGGCTGAAACCGAATGAAAAAAGAGCAGGAGACTAATAAAAAATACGCAGGTTCTCCTCATTGTAAGTGGTTATTTTTCGATTGGCCGTATATATACGGTCAATTGCATTCCTGGTATAAAAGGGCGTGTCCGTAAGATTGAAATAGAAGGTATAACCGCATTCCTTTGAAACCAGTCGCGGTTTTGACGTATACCTGAAGGTAATTGTATCAATTACGCTGTCGATCTTAATTACAAAAGTGCAGTTATCAGAGGAAAGGTCAAGCGGAAACAGCACAGGCTGCACACCCCGCGATCTGTCATAAAGCTTTACAGTCTCATGATTCAGTCCGTAAAGTGTCAGGCTGTCAGGTGATCTCAGCCTTTTCGTGGTATTATCATAAAGGGATGCCTTTACCAGCGATTCGGTTTCTTCGAGACAGGCTTCGGGAGCACAGGATATAATCAGTATTTCAAATGCTGCAAACAGCAGAAGCAATATGGGCCTGTAACTTTTTTTCATCATGCCTTGTAAGCATCAAATTTACAAAATTAGTCTTTTCACCTGTTCAGGGCCTTATATTGTTAATCATTTCACAGTAGTTTTCGCGCACAAATATTTATAATGACGTTACGGCCCGCATGGGCGCTCATGTCAGGAAAGTAAACCCGGGTCTGTCACACGGTCCGAGTTATTTCACTTGATTATTGAGGCACCAAACGCAGACAGCCCGTGTTTCATTATTCAGATCATGTTGATGATAATTTCTACAGCTTTTTTCAGTGCCGCACCGATACCGGAAGGATTTTTCCCCCCTGCTGTGGCAAGGAAGGGTTGACCGCCTCCTCCTCCCTTTATTTCATCTGCAACTTTCTTTATTATTTCAGATGCATCGATATTCCTGCTCTTTACTAGTGAGTCACTTATCATTATCAGCAGGCTGGCTTTTCCTTCGGTTTCCGACCCGATCATGACAGCACAATCGTGGTATTTATTCCGGATATGATAAGCTATTGTTTTCAGGATTTCCGGTGGCCCTGATTCAAGCTGACCGGAAAATATCCTGATGTTCCGGATGGTTTTCTGAGTTTTTTCAAGATCGGCGGCTTTTGACAGGGCGAGCTGTACCTGGGCTTTTTCCAGATTCTTTTTCAGGGTTGTATTCTCATCAATGAGCTTTTCCACGCCTTCTTTCAGATTCCCTGTTATTTTAAGCATGGAAGCAATCTCGTCAGCATATCCGAGTTTTTCATTTATATACTCTTCAGCTTTTAAGGCCGTGACTGCTTCCAGCCTCCTGACTCCCGCCGCAATCGCTCCTTCGGAGACGATCTTTACAATTCCTATCCTGCCTGTACTATCTATATGTGTACCGCCGCAGAGCTCTACTGAATCGCCAAACGTTACAACCCTTACAGTGTCACCGTATTTTTCACCGAAAAGGGCAATAGCCCCCATCTTTTTTGCCTGATCCATGGTAATGTTTTCCGCAACATGACGACCGACATTCTCTCTCACCATTCTGTTGACCATCATTTCCACCCTGGTCAGTTCCTCCCGAGATGGTTTGGCATAATGACTGAAGTCGAAACGCAGGCGGTCGGGGGTAACGAGTGAACCTTTCTGCTCAACATGTTTTCCAAGCACACTCCGCAGTGCATAATGTATCAGATGGGTGGCTGAATGATTAATAGCGGTCATCCTCCGTTTTTCGAGGTCGACCCGCGCGTAAAACCTTGCGGAGGCGTCTGAGATCCTGTCATTGCTGATGTGAATGATGAGATTGTTCTCCCTGATTGTGTCCGAAATATGTATTTTCTCGGTTGCAGATTCAATGAATCCCGTATCGCCTACCTGTCCTCCTGATTCAGCATAAAAGGGAGTTCTGTCAAAAATCAACTGCAGTCTTTCCCTGCCCTTGACCCTGATTGTCCGGTAGCGTGTCACCAGTATCTCTTCTTCCGTATTGTCGTAACCGGTGAACAATGTTCCTTCAATTGGCCGTACAATTGTCCAGTCGCCTGTTACGATGGCAGCATCATCCCTTGACCTGTTTTTCTGACTTTTCATCTCATTTTCAAACTCCCTGGCATCCAGATCCATGGAGTTCTCCTTCAGGATAAGCCGGGTCAGATCGACGGGGAACCCATAGGTGTCGTATAATTCAAATGCTATTTTCCCCGGAAGAGTTGTTTGGTTTGTCTGCCGGAGTTCTCCGATTACTTTTTCAATTATTTTCAACCCTTTGCCAAGAGTTTTCAGAAAAGCCGCTTCTTCTTCATGGATGATTTTTGTTATTTGCTCTTTTCCGGCAACCAGTTCCGGATAGGTAGCTCCCAGTTGATCTGCCAGTACCGCGACAAGCTTATAAATAAAGGGTTCTTCCATTTCGAGGCTTGTGTAACCGTATCTTACGGCCCTCCTGAGAATCCTGCGAATCACATAGCCAGCCCTGACATTGGACGGGAGTTGTCCGTCAGCAATTGAAAAGGCCACAGCCCTCAGATGATCGGCAATAACCCTGTGAGCCACATCCGTATTTTCATTCTCACCATATTTTTTACCGGTGATTACCGAGATCCTTTGTATCAGGGGTTGAAATAAGTCAGTGTCGTAATTGGATTTCCTGCCCTGCACCACCATACACAGCCGCTCAAAGCCCATTCCGGTATCTACATGTTTTTCAGGAAGCTGTTCAAGCGTGCCGTCCGATTTCCTGTTGTACTGAATGAAAACCAGGTTCCATATCTCCAGTACAAGGGGATGCCCCTTGTTGACCAGTTCATGACCGGGCTTTCCCTTCCTCTCATAATCATCCCTGAGATCGGCATGAATCTCTGAGCAAGGCCCGCAGGGCCCTGTTTCTCCCATTTCCCAGAAATTATCCTTTTTTGATCCGAAAATTATTTGCCTGTCTGCATTTGAACAGCAGTTCTTCCAATGTTCGAAAGACTCAAGATCGGGTGGAATGCCATCATCCTTGTCGCCTTCATATACAGTGACGTAAAGACGGTCTTCGGGAATTCCCAGTTCGCGGGTCAGGAATTCCCATCCCCACTCAATTGCTTCTTTTTTGAAATAGTCTCCGAACGACCAGTTCCCTAGCATCTCAAACATAGTGTGGTGATAGGTGTCGTGTCCCACTTCTTCAAGGTCATTATGCTTCCCTGTAACCCTCAGGCATTTTTGTGAATTTGCAATTCTTCTTGAAACAGGCGGCTGATTTCCGAGGAATATGTCCTTGAACTGATTCATGCCTGCATTGGTGAACATAAGGGTGGGATCATTTTTTATCACCATGGGAGCTGACGGTACAATAACATGCCCCCTGGCTTGAAAAAATCTGAAAAAAAGTTGCCTTAATTCGTTAGCTGTTAAAGAATTTAACATAATTTAATGCAATAAAAAGCAAGTAAATGAGTTTGTAAAATTAGTTTTTTATCTTAGATTTGGGGTCTGCTAGTCAAAAATCAAATCAACGAAAGTCGCGAATGCCCAGACATAAGTATTTTCTTGACTTACACGAGCTGCAGTTTAAAAGGATCAGGTATCCATGGAAAGCGAGACTGAGTCGTTTGTCCTTGTGGATTGCGGCCTCAATCGTTTTGTCTGTTTTTTACAATACTCTATTTTATAGTCATTTCGGATCTCTCAAAGCCAAACTGCTCCGGCAGGAAATTGATGACATAAAACTAAACTATTCTCTTTTAAGCAGGGATATTGACAATTCGGATAAGTTGCTTGATAATCTTGAGCTTTCAGACGGAAATTGCTACAGGCCGGTTCTTGATATGGATCCCATCCCCGGCTCTGTAAGGAATATGGGGATCGGTGGTGTTAACAGGTACGAGGAACTGGAGGGATATGAGAACAGCCGGCTGATGTTGACATATGCCAAAAGAATAGAAGATCTGCGAAACCGGAGCACATTGCAGTATGAATCTTTCAGGGCAATTGAAGGAAGGCAGGAGGAGTGGAAGCGGGAAATGGAGTATCTTCCCATGATCAGCCCCGTAAATGTCACTTACAGGCTGGGTGACGGGGTAAGATTCCGCGAGGTGCATCCTGTGCTTGGAACGCCACAATGGCATCACGGACAGGATTTCAGCACCCCTTATGGAACCGAGGTTTTTGCCACCGGATCAGGCAGGGTTATCGAAGCAGGATGGAAGGGCGGACTGGGCAATTGTATTGTGATTGACCACGGTTATGGATACCGGTCAACATATGGACATCTCAGCAGTATGAAAGTAAGTGCCGGGCTGAACGTTAAGCGCGGCGATCTCATTGGCCTTACTGGAAGCACCGGAACATCTACCGGGCCGCACCTGCACTATCAGATTGACTTGTACGGACAGTTTAAGAACCCGCTGTACTTTTTTAACAACGATCTTACCGAAGAGGAGTATTTCGAAATGATCCAGACTCTCTCTGCTCACTCGAAGTACCGTTGAGAATCCCTGTATTGCCTCGCCTAATCAGTTTTTTAACGGAAGATTTACGGTTTTTTTAAAGGAAGGATTTCCTTATCTTTGTCATGCCATGGCAAAAGCAAAATACAAATTCAATCCCGATTCACTCAGCTTTGATAAGATACGACTGGGCTTCAGGGCTATCCTTCTGAGATCGTTGGCTTATTTTGTCGGATCACTGATCATAGCTGCAATTTACGGACTGATATTCGGAATGATTTTCGATTCGCCTGAAGAAAAAGCACTCAAACGAGAGCTGGCACAGATGAACCTTCAGTATAACCTGGTGAACAGGGAGATGGAAGACCTGGAAAAGGTCCTTGGACATCTTCAGGAAACAGACGATAATCTTTACAGGGCCATTTTCGGAGCTGAACCGGTTCAGGCTACGCTTCGCCTCGGAGGAACTGGAGGTGTAAACCGATTTAAGGAACTTGAGGGATACAATAATTCAAGTCTGATAATTGAAACTGCAGAAAGACTTGATGCATTGCGTAAAAAAGTATATGTTCAGTCAAAATCCTATGATGATCTGATAAAACTTGCCGCTGAGAAAGAAGATATGCTCAGATCCATTCCTGCCATCCTTCCGATCTCAATAGTCGATCTTACGAGAATAGCCTCGGGTTTCGGACTGAGAATACACCCGATATATAAAATCTCAAAATTTCATGCAGGAATGGATTTTACGGCTCCGATCGGAACTGAAATTTATGCCTCAGGCGATGGCACCATTGCAGAGGTGTCGAAAACAAAAAGAGGAATGGGCAATTGTATCGTTATTAACCATGGGTACGGGTACAGTTCAGTTTATGCACACCTCGACAACTTCAATGTAAAAGTCGGCCAGAAGGTGCGGCGTGGCGATATTATCGGATACGTGGGTAACACAGGTATGTCCATAGCTCCCCATCTTCATTACGAGATCAAGCTTAACGGCAACAACGTGGATCCGGTAAACTATTTTTTCAATGATCTTACAGCTGAGGAATACGAGGCAATGATTGAAGTTGCATCACGTACAGGCCAGTCTTTTGACTGAATTTCATGATCCGGAAATTTGCCATCAGCCCAATACCAAATAAATCCCCGTCATGCCATATACGGAAAAAAAGATTGAAAAACTCTATTATTCAATAGGTGAGGTTTCCAGGATGCTTGATGTGCCGGTCTCAACAGTCAGGTTCTGGGAAAATGAATTTGATATCCTGAAGCCAATGAAAAACAAAAAAGGCAACAGGATGTTTACTTCAACTGATGTCAGGAACCTTCGCATAATCCATCGCTTGCTGAAAGACGAAGGCATGACCCTCCAGGGTGTCAGAAAGAAGCTGGGAAGAAAATGGGATGAGGCCGATAAGGTTTATGAAATTAATGAATCACTGAAAAGAATAAAGGAGCTCCTTATTGATCTCAGGGACAATATCTGATCCGGCACTCCGGAACACCGATTACCGGCGCATTGCCCCGGCAGTACAACATTCCGTGGACTCCGGCCCGGTTTTGAAATAATTACCTCAGAAAACTGGTAACCGAAACAAATAATATGAAACTCAAAGAGATTTGTGATTATCTGAACTCAGAGATCCCATTATCATTTCAGGAAGAATATGATAACTCAGGCTTGCAGGTTGGAATCCCCGATATGGAAATCAGTTCCGCACTGGTTACTCTTGATGTGACAGAAGATGTTCTTGAAGAGGCGGCCGCGACAGGATGTAATCTGATTATCTCACATCATCCCCTGATCTTTTATCCTTTGAAAAAAATCACTCACAGCACATATACGGAGAAAATAATATTCAGCGCGATCAAAAAAAACATTGCAATATATTCGGCCCACACAAATCTCGACTCCTTCCCCGAAGGTGTAAGCCACAGAATGGCGCTGAAATTGGGCCTTAAAAATATTACTGTCTTATCGCCACTTAAAAACCGTTTACTGAAACTCGTCACATTCGTTCCAGATGTTCATCTTCCTGCTGTAAGGCAGGCATTGTTTGATGCAGGAGCTGGGGTAACGGGCAAGTATGACCAGTGCAGCTTTTCTGTCGGCGGCACGGGGAGCTTCAGGGCCGGCGACGGTACAAATCCGTTTGTGGGTGAAAAACACACACTGCATTTCGAGTCTGAATCGAGACTGGAAACGGTTTTCCATTCCCATCTCAAAAATAAGGTGGTCAGGGCCCTCCTGGACGCACACCCGTATGAGGAGGTTGCATATGATATTTATTCCCTGGAAAATGAATCTGCAGATTCCGGATCAGGCTGCCTTGGAGAACTGGATGACCCTCTGCCGGTGGAAGGATTTATCAGGTTACTGTCTGAAGTCTTTGATGCGAAAGGAATCCGTTATTCCGGATATGATAAAAAGATAAAAAGAGTTGCCCTCTGTGGCGGTTCCGGATCCCATCTCCTTGGCGAGGCCATTGCATCAGGCGCCGATTCATTTGTGACCGGAGATGTAAAGTATCATACCTTCCAGTCTGCCGGGAAGGAGATCCTTCTCGTTGACTGTGGTCATTACGAAACCGAAAAATTTTCTGCAGAAATATTAGCTGAGTTAGTTATTAAAAAATTCCCTAAATTTGCAGTCCGGTTTTCAAAAATAAATACCAATCCTATAAATTATTTGAGAAATGGATAAAGTTAAAACACCTGAAGCAGAGATTTCCGTCGAGGAAAGACTCAGGGCATTATATGGTCTCCAGCTTGTTGATTCAGAAATCGATAAAATAAAAACCCTCCGGGGAGAACTGCCCCTCGAAGTACAGGATCTGGAAGATGAAATCGCCGGGCTTGAAACACGCCTGGGAAATTTCCGCGACGAAGTAGTGAATCTTGAAAAAGCTGTCTCAAAAAAGAATATCGAGATCTCCGAAGCTGAAGGATTGATTAAGAAATATGAGGAGCAACAGAAAAATGTTAGAAACAACAGGGAATTCGATTCACTATCCAAAGAGATAGAATTTCAGCATCTTGAGATTGAGTTGTTTAACAAAAAGATCAGGGAATTCAATAGTCAGATTGAGGAAAAGAAAGTCGTGATATCAGAATCGGAGGCAACCCTGATCGAAAAGAAATCAGATCTTGAAACTAAAAGAAAGGAACTTGACGAGATCATCTCCGATACGCAAAAAGAAGAGGAAACATTATTTCAGAAATCGGAGAAAATACAGCAGATTATTGAAGAACGTCTTTTGACAGCCTATAAAAGAATACGTTCCAATGCCAGGAACGGCCTTGCCGTAGTACCGGTTCAACGAGACGCCTGCGGCGGATGCTTTAATCAGATCCCGCCACAGAGACAGCTGGATATCAGATCGAGAAAAAAGATAATTGTATGCGAGTATTGCGGCAGAATACTTGTGGATGATGGGATAATAAACGACAGCCAGACCTGAGAAAACCCGGCTCATGAGTATCCGGCTAATGGCCATTTGCTGAAGGCAAAGGGAAAAACATTGAAAAACGTATTAAAACACAGGTTTTAATACGTTTTTCATTTTTATTACCTTTATACTGTTCATCCTCAAAAATATAAAGATATGAGTTCTGCAGACTTCAAAAAGAGTGTTTCGGAGGGGATACCCGGTTCACTGCCTGATGTCAGGCCTTACGATGAAACTGTGAACCATGCCCCAAAAAGGAAGGATCTGCTTAGTACGGCTGAGAAAAAGCTTGCAGTGAAGAATGCCCTCAGGTATTTTCCCGTGAAGTTTCACAGGATACTTGCGAAGGAATTTCTGAATGAGCTAAGGGATTACGGGAGAATTTATATGTACAGGTTCAGGCCTGAATATGAGATGAAGGCGCGTCACATTGATGATTTTCCATTCAGATCGAAAGCTGCCGGAGCAATAATGTTCATGATATCAAACAACCTGGATCCGGCAGTGGCCCAGCATCCTCACGAGCTGATAACCTATGGCGGTAATGGCTCCGTTTTTCAGAATTGGGCGCAATATCGTCTGACAATGAAATACCTGTCGGAGATGACCGATGATCAGACATTGGTAATCTATTCAGGCCACCCCCTGGGACTCTTTCCCTCTCACCTGAATGCCCCCAGGGTGATTGTCACAAATGGAATGGTTGTCCCGAATTATTCATCACAGGATGACCTTGAACGCTTTAATGCACTAGGGGTGTCACAGTATGGTCAAATGACGGCAGGTTCGTACATGTACATCGGTCCTCAGGGCATAGTTCACGGTACAACAATCACCATTATGAATGCCGCCAGGAAAATTTCTGCCGTAAAGAGAAACAAAGAACTCGGTCTGTTTGTGTCATCAGGCCTCGGTGGAATGTCGGGCGCGCAACCTAAGGCTGGAGAGATTGCCGGCCTAGTATCGGTTATCGCGGAAGTTAATCCCATGGCTGTTGCCACACGCTTTTCACAGGGCTGGGTCAGTGAGGTTTTCACTGACCTGAAAAGCCTTGTCTCAAGGGTCGACAAGGCCAGGAAGACCGGCAAACCAGTCTCACTGGCTTACCAGGGAAATATCGTAGACGTATGGGAACACTTTGCAGAAAAGGGGATCACTGTCGATATAGGATCAGATCAGACTTCCCTCCATAATCCATGGGCGGGCGGATATTATCCGGCAGGATTGTCGTTTGAAGAATCAAATCGTATGATTTCGGCTGATCCGGAAGGTTTCAAAGAGAAAGTCAGGGCGTCTCTGCGCAGGCAGGTAGCTGCAATAAACACTCACGCCGGGAGGGGTACCTATTTCTTCGATTATGGAAATGCCTTTCTTCTCGAAGCTTCACGTGCCGGTGCAGATATTCTGACACCGGAGGGTGAATTCAAATATCCTTCCTATGTGCAGGATATTATGGGTCCTCTTTGTTTTGATTACGGTTTTGGTCCTTTCAGGTGGATCTGCTGTTCAAATGAGCCAGAGGATCTCAAAAAAACCGATATGATTGCATGCGAGATACTGGAAAAGATTTATCCTGATTCACCCGATGAGATCAGACAACAACTTTCTGATAACATTCACTGGATTAAGGCGGCCGGAAGGAATAACCTGGTGGTCGGGTCTCAGGCCCGTATTTTATACGCTGATTGCAGGGGGAGGATTGAAATTGCAAAGGCTTTCAACAATGCCATTGCCAATGGGATTATTTCGGCTCCTGTTGTAATAGGAAGGGATCATCATGATGTTTCAGGAACGGATTCACCATACAGGGAAACGTCGAATATTTATGACGGATCAAAATATACCGCCGACATGGCTGTCCAGAATGTAATTGGTGATTCGTTCAGGGGCGCCACCTGGGTTTCGCTTCACAACGGCGGGGGCGTGGGTTGGGGGGAGGTGATAAATGGTGGTTTCGGCATGCTCCTTGACGGGAAGGAAGAAACAGACCGGAAGATTGAGATGATGCTCCACTGGGATGTTAATAATGGAATTGCACGGCGCAGCTGGGCGAGAAGCGAAGGTGCATTGTCAACCCTTAAAAGGGAAATGCACAGGAACAGTAAATTGCGCATCACACTGCCGGAGGCGGCCGATGATAAGCTGATTGATGAGGTTTTTACTGACCAGACCTGAAATAAGACCGTATTTCATTGATGATTTATCCCGGACGGCCAGCCAGAAGGACAACGGCAATTGCGAAAATACCTTCTTCCCTTCCTGTAAATCCAAGCTTCTCTGTTGTTGTGGCTTTTATTGAAATGCTGTCCTCGGAAATTTCAAGGATACCGCTGATGATATGTTTCATCGACGGGATAAAGGATGAGATTCTGGGCGCTTCAAGACAAACTGAACAGTCAGCATTTTCTACCGAGTAACCTTTTTCCCTTATCAGTGCCAATGTACGTTTCAGAAGTATTTTGCTGTCAATGTCCTTGAATTCGCTGCTTGTGTCGGGGAAATAATAACCTATATCCCTGAGCCCGGCTGCTCCCAGCATGGCATCGCACAGTGCATGCAAAAGAACGTCGCCGTCGGAATGAGCAATGCAGCCTTTGCCTGATGGAATGTTTATTCCGCCAAGCCACAATGCTCGGCCCTGTTCAAGACGGTGAAAATCGATTCCCTGGCCTATTCTGATTTTCATTATTCAGATATCCCGGCCCGTTTAAAGGCATTTGAATCAAACGAGAGTGAAAAGCGCAGCGTACGGGCAAGAGGATGATTGGAAACGGTCGGCATCAGATATGAGAAGTCAATGGTAAATCCCTTCAACCTGAATCCTGCGCCTGCAGTGAAATATTTCCTGTTTCCCTTGGATGCATTTTCATGAAAATATCCACCCCTGATTGCAAACTGGTTATTGTACCAGTATTCGGCACCAAATGAATACGTTATTTCATGAAGTTCCTCGCTGAAACCGCCGGGTGCGTCATAAAATGACTGGAAAATGGCAATGGGTACTGAAACGTTTGGGTCTTTTCCGGCAACAATTTCAGTTCCGTCATATTTTGGCGGTGTTGGCACCAGCAGCTTGTTCAGATCAACTGCCAGGGTCATTTTGTTGAAATTGTTGAAATTAAGGGTGCCGGCTGCCCCCAGTCGCATATTCATCGGGATAAAATCGGAAGTCTGGCCATCGGAATAGCTCATTTTTGATCCGATATTTGAGAAATTTAACCCCAGTCCGAATTCCCCATCCTTGCTGAAAAGGGATATGTCGTTGTGATAATAGCCTCCGATATCGGCTGCGAAGGAAATCCCGGGTCTTGTTGCCGTACCTCCTGAATAAGCACCACCTGTCAGATTCGAATAAATGAACCTGAATGCTATCCCGCCGGAGAAATGGTCTGCAAACACCCTGGAATATCCCAGGTCGAAAGCCAGTTCGTTGGGTTTGAAGGTACGTTCCAGATTCCCGTAATTGTCGGTAAATGGAACATCACCCAGCGATGAATACAGCAGGCTGGCACTGACGACCTGTTTTAAGTCAATCCTGTAATAACCTGAAAGATAGGCAATATTAATATCAGGTACCAGGTTTCTGAGCCATGGGGAATATGATATTCCAACACCCCCCTTACCCTCAATAAACGCAAATTTAGCTGGGTTCCAGTGGTTGCTGTACACGTCAGGGCTGGTGGCAACGCCTGCATCACCCATTCCTCCTGCCCGTGAGTCGGGTGCAATTGTAAGGAACGGTACCACCGTCTGGATTGCATTCAGTTCCTGGGGGTACAGTTGGGAAATAGGTGATAATAATATGATTAGTAATAAAAATCCGGGTAATTTTTGTTTCATCTGACCTGTTTATAAAATTTTTCAAATATAAGTATAACTTATTAAATGAAGAGTTATTGTGTCACTTTCATAAAATGATCATTTTACCTGATATAGTGGCAGTTTCACCATTAGCGGCTTTCAGTGTCACCCTGTAGGGATAAATGCCTTTTCCGGCTTTGTTCCCGTTGCTGAATCTCCCATCCCAGATCACTGGCTCCGTCACATACCCTGAAGTCAGGGAATATTCACGAAGGATACAGACCAGGTTGCCTGCCAGATCGTAAATGCGTACAGTGATTTCAATTTCCGTGTCGGGCCTGTTATGACACACTGTGATCCATGTATCCGAACTGAACGGATTGGGAAAATTCAGCAGATTATTTAAAATAAATTTTTTGTTCTTTTCGACGCAGAAGCTCAGCATTTTCACCGACGAATTGTTGAAATTGTCCCATGCCTTTAAAGTTAATGTATGCCTGCCTTCCATAAGTTCCGGAAACTGGAAACTGACAGTACCCCTTGTATATGAGGCAAAATCATTTTTAAAATAATTATTCAGGATAATCGGGTTATTCCGGTCATCGTCGAGCCAGCACACAAGATCATGACCGATTCCGGATCCTGAAATATTGATACCATCCCGGTCTTCCAGAATTGCAAACAACCTGGGATAGGGATCAGTTATTCCCCCGTCACGAAACAGGGTGTCGTTCATATAAAGCTGTATCAGCGGTCCGTTGGAGTCGGGTACTGCTGAATTGTCGAATGCACCCACTGAAAATCTGTCAAAATACCCCGTCATATCCCGGTCATTGCCGGCTGCATAATAACTGATTTTTCCCTTTCCGAAGTCATGGTCAATATCGCGCGGAACGATGAATGAGAAATTGAAGCGGCCGTTCCGTGCGGTGGTTTGACCGCTGAATATGATATTTTTGCGCTGCCTGAATTCAACCTTTTCCCCCCCGTCATTTGCCAGTGTGCGGAAAACCGATTCTTTTCCATATACCGTGGGGGTAACGCTACCGTTGAATCCGGATATCAGATTCCCCTTCTGATCTTCAACATGCCCCGAAACAGTTACAAGCGACAGTGCCCGGAGCGTATCTGTTGTTGAATTTGTCCTGACGCTGTAGATCGAATCAGTTATTATGTTCCCATGCATGGGGTAGGCAAGCCGGATGGCCGGATCGCCCAGAAGGTGGAAATTGCGCTTGCTGAAGTTGCTCCCCGAACTGTTTTTGGCCAGCCTGATAATATCTCCCAGCCTTAGGGCATTCCCTTCACTGTCACGTTCAAATGCATGTTCCATAATGCTTTTGTTGAGTGCAATGTTCGGCCCCGAATACGCCAGCCTGGTTGTTGACATCAGGGCGATCCCGCCTCCCTCCCTGCTGAGAAGGATTTTTTCACCTCCCGACTCGATACCTTTAATTTCACCTGTAATAAAATTGATATCAATGTTGTCGAAACGGCTGAATTCGCATGTTGCTATAATGAACAGAGGTAGTTTCAAGCCGTTTTTCCATTTATTTATTGTCTCGGAACTTACAACCTTTTCATGTGCCAGGCTCATCTCATTCCCGTGACCTGTGTAATTAAATATCAATATCCCCTTGTTAACAATCTCATTGATGGCTTTGTTTACTTCAGGATATGACTGACCGGCAGGGGAGGCCACCTGTTTGTATGAATCAAAATATATCTTGGTTGTATTTATCCATGGGACCCTGTCTGCAAGGATGGAGGAAAGACTTTCCGCATCGGTGAGATGGGTGTTCGAATCCTCGTCGTCGGCAACGAGACACACTTCATTTTTCCAATTGCCCTGACTGGCTGTGGAGGCGTAATTTATTATTTTTGAAACTACCGTGCCGGCCTGTACGGTATCCGAAACCGGGAGCCTTCCAATTCCGATGTCAAGTGTCCCTGTCTCTTCACCCTCACCATATTCCAAAAGGCCGTAAAAATCGTCAGATGTAAAAGATGAAACAAATACCGTGGAGTTCTCTGACTGATATGTGGGAATGAAATTGGGATTTCCGGGTGGCACTTTTTTGTTTTCATAGGATCCGTCTCCGAAAAGCAGAAGATACCTGAGGGGGCGGTTGCTGTTTTTCTGTTTGAAATACTTCATCCTGACAAAGTTCCTGATCGCAACTATATCGGGTATTCCGCCTGAAAACTCATTGTACACTTCCCCGGGGGTTGTTATTAGTGAAATGATCCCGCTGGTCCTGAGATGGAAATCCGCAAGCCTTGAAGCCTGCCGGGCAAAAAGGGGATGGGTCAGTATTATCATGTCTGCAGGTCCTGATGCATGCAGATCCTGATTTGCAACCGGCTTTTTGCTGATTACCGGAGCCCTGGTCTTATTTTTTGAAAAACAAATAAATGTTTTCAGGCTGTCGGTTGATGAACCGAAACTGATGAATCTTCCCGATTTCTCAAATGATATGCTCCTGATGTCATAAGGATCGGATATATCCCAGATAACCTCCTGGTCTGCGAGGCTTTCAATTGTGAATTCGGTAATTTTTCCCGGCGACACCGATTTTGAATCGGAAAAAACAATTGCCTCACCCCTGAATACATTTCGTTTTCTTCCCGACAACCTGAGATAGTCGACCCATCCCTTTGCCGATACTTCACCGTTGTTTGTGAACCGCAGCTTATATTTTGGCGCCGGTGAAGAAGGAAAAGCCTCGCCTGTAAATATGGCTGAATGAGCATAAGTGCCTGTTGTTGATGCCATGTTTACTGCGGAAATGGAGACACTGCCAATAAGGGATTCTTTTTCAAACAGGGAAAAAGCAACAGGTTCCGGAGATCGTGCAAGCACCCTGATTTCAAATTTTACGACTTCATCCTGAATTAGATCCTCAAAGGAGGGTTTGATCTCGGTATCAAATGAATATGACAAAGGCTGAAACCATCCTCGTCCTGATTTTATGAGGTTTTCCTGCTTCTTGCCGTAATTGAATAGTGCATCCGAACCTGATGAGTGATAATTGACAGCACCATATGGCTTTTCTGAGACCTGGATGGTTTTCCCTTCACTGGTACCGGAAGTAAGAAAATAAAATGCCGTGTCTGAATAATTATGGACCAGGTAACTGTAGTTACCCTGATTCCTGTCATAGATCCATCTGTTTGTTGCTTCTCCGAAGAATAAAATATAATCACCGTCATTGAACAGCCCGTCATTTCCTTTTTCGATACAGACGGGAATTTCCATGAGATCGTCTGCTTCCCTTATTCCGTTGTAATATGGCAGCTGACCACTATTGTTGCCAAAAAGCCTTGGATAAGCCGGATTTTCCAGCCCCAGTTGTTTCAGTACTGCAAAATCTATCCTGTATATTCCTGTTTCAGTAATTGCTATTTTGAACCATTTACCTTTGCTCAAAACCGAGGAGGATGAATATGTGTCCGGTATCTCCTGACCCTGAAGTCCCGTCGACAGCACAAAGAGAATCAATGATATCTTGATGGTTGCCCTCACCATTATTTTTTGTAAAGATAGGAATGTGCATCTGTTTTTTACTTAATTTGCATTTACAATTACCTGCCAGGAAATCTCTGAGTTTGTAAGGTTGCGATAAGAGAAATGTTAATATGCCCAGATACTTATTTTATTTAATTTCAATCTTTTCCTTAACTACGTTTTCTGCATTTTCACAGGATACAGATTTTGGTCCCGGTTATCAGTCAGGTATCATGAAAAATCCCGCATTGACCGGAATTTCAGGATCTGGAGTATTCAGAATGTCATATCTGAATTTATTTCCGGGCCACAACTATAATTTCCACTCGGTTTACACCTCTTTTGATTCATATTTTCATGAAATACATGGTGGTGCGGGGGTTTATCTGTCGGATGATATTATTGGAGGCCTGGTCAATGATCTCAGGGGAGCCTTTTCCTATTCTTATTTTCTTCAGGCAGAAAAGGATTTGTATATCAATGCCGGGTTATCAGCCGGCTTTTTACGCCGCGGATTTAATTTCAGAAATGCTGTATTGCCCGACCAGATTGATCCTCTTGGAAATATTTCGCTACCCTCTTCGGAGACACTTATTAATGATCCGCGGACACTGTTCGATATCGGCACCGGTGTGGTGTTTGTCAGGGGCAGATACTTTGGCGGCTTTTCAGTATTGCATCTTACCCAGCCCGATCTGGGAACTTCGGGGTCGGCAGAAGATAAACTTAAAAGAAAATATTTCGTTCATGTTGCGGCGGAATATGATATTGACAGGCTGAAACATCTGAAACTGCAGCCACTTGCCGCCGGCGAGTTACAGGGATCGTATTTTTCAGCTTATGCGGGTGCTGTTGTCGAAACCAGGTTTCTGGCTGCAAACTCTCTTTTCCTCTTTAACAATAATGGCGACCTGGACCTTCAAACCGGCTTATCATTCAGAAGAGAGCAAGTTACAATACTTTATAATTACAGGTTTAATCTTAAATCTGGTAATGCACTGCTTCCTTTTTCCCTTTCGCACCAGGCTGGATTGGCTTTCAATCTGAATAATGTTGAAAAAAGAATTAAAGTCAGAACAATAAATCTGCCGTCATTGTAGTTATATTTGCGGTTTAATAGTATTTTGTAACTAAGGGAATTTTATAAAAGCCATAAAAATTAAGGAGTTATGTATAAGTTCAGAGCTTTGCCGGTTATTATTCTTGCAGCACTGATACTCTTTTCATGTAAAGGCGGGAAGAGAGGTGGCGCCAATGTTTCCTCCACTACCGGGTGGAGATATAACGATCCTGACAATGGCGGTTTTGAGGTAACTTTGGGTGCAGAACAGCGGACAGGCCCTGGCCTGGTTTTAATTGAGGGCGGACGTTTTACAATGGGCCGGGTACAACAGGATGTTATGTTTGACTGGAACAATCAGCCAAGAACCGTTACCGTTTCATCATTTTACATGGATGAGACCGAAGTCAGAAATGTTGATTACCGGGAGTACCTTTTCTGGCTTAAAAGAGTCTATCGCGATTATCCTGAAGTTTTCAGGAGGGCCCTGCCCGATACACTTGTCTGGAGAAGTCCGATGGGTTTCAATGATCCATATGTCCAGTACTATTTCAGGCACCCCTCGTACAATAATTATCCCGTTGTAGGAGTCAGCTGGGTTAAAGCCAATGATTACTGCCTGTGGAGGACCGACAGGGTAAACGAGCAGCTGTTGATAAATGAAGGAGAACTCAAGCCGGATCCGAATCAGCTAAATGAGAAAAATTTCAACACTGAAGCCTATCTTGCCGGACAATACGAAGGGGTAGTGAATCAGCTCCGCCAGAGCCTCAATCCAAATCAGACCGAGCGGAGAACCAATTTTGAAGATGGAATTCTTCTGCCTGCCTACAGGCTGCCAACAGAAGCCGAATGGGAATTTGCAGCATACGCACTTCGCGGAAATACTTATGAAGAGAGAATTTATGAGCGGCGTATTTATCCGTGGGATGGACATAATGTAAGGAATGCCGCAAAGAAATACCGTGGTCAGATGATGGCTAATTTTGTTCGCGGTAGGGGAGACATGATGGGAGTTGCAGGAAGCCTCAACGATAACGGTAGCATTACAACTGATGTAAAGTCGTACTGGCCCAATGATTATGGACTGTATTGCATGGCAGGAAATGTCAATGAATGGGTGGCCGATGTGTACCGGCCCCTTACTTCACAGGATGTGGATGGCTTCAATCCGTTCAGGGGCAACGTTTTTACGGACCTGCGCAGGGATGCAAACGGACAGATAGTGGCAAAAGATAAATTGGGGAGACTGTACATTGATACCGTCCAGGACAAAGATGTGGCCAACAGGTACAATTACCAGAAGGGGGACTACAGGAACTACAGGGATGGAGATTTACAGTCTTCAATCTCCTCAGGCTCCGACTGGACCACTGAAGATAACAAGCCCGGATCAACAAGAATGTATTCCCAGGAAACAAACGATTATTTTACCCTGATCAATGATAAAGCCCGTGTCTATAAGGGCGGATCATGGAAAGACAGGGCCTATTGGCTCAATCCTTCAACAAGAAGATTCCTCGATCAGGAAAGTTCAAGGGACGATATAGGTTTCAGATGTGCAATGATAAGGGTCGGAAGCCCTGCAGGATTGTGACAATATTTTATTACTTTCAGAAAGAGGGTGTCAGAAGAGGCACCCTTTCTTTTTGTCAAATGGTGTGTCTGTTTTTCCTGCGATCCGGTACGCTGGCCTTTCAAGTCACTGATATAAGTGAAAAGAGATCGATTTGAGTATTAAAGTACTGCTTCTTTAATTACATTCAGGTCACACCAGTGTTTTTACTAATTTTTTCATGTACATTTAATTCCTTCAAAGGTCCGATATCGTCAGATGAAAACAGAACAGCTCTACAAGATTTTCAGGCAACAATCCGCAGGAATAACAACCGATTCAAGGACTGTGGCAAGGGGACAGATCTTTTTTGCATTGCGCGGACATAATCATGACGGAAACAGATTTATCAGTGATGCACTGGCAAAGGGTGCTTTTGTTGCAATAACGGACGATCCTGCATATGAAAATGAGAAAACCATCCTCGTTGACGACTGCCTGACGGAATTGCAAGCACTTGCTACCCTTCACCGTAAAACAGTTGGGGCAAAAGTGCTGGCAATAACCGGCACAAACGGAAAGACTACAACAAAAGAACTGATAGCAGCCGTTTTGGCAAAAAAATTCAGGGTCCATAAAACAAGTGGTAACCTGAATAACGAGATCGGCCTTCCCCTGACGATCCTCGCCGCTCCTGAGGGTACTGAAATAATGGTATTAGAAATGGGTGCAAATCATATTGGCGAAATCAGAAGTCTGTGCAGCATTGCCATGCCGGATTTTGGTATTATAACCAATATTGGAACGGCTCATATCGAGGGCTTTGGCTCAGCTGACGGGGTGCTGAGGACAAAAACGGAGCTCTATGAATATCTCGTGAAAGTAAACGGAGTCGCAATCTTCAATGATAATGATCCTGTTCTGGCCGGACAGATTATTAAAACAGGTGTCAGGGCTGTTCCCTTTTCAAGCCCTGCAGGAAAAAGACTAACAATCAAGCCAATGGCTTCTGAACTTAACTTATGTGTAAGGGTTAGATATCAGCACAGGTTACTGGATGTATCCACTATGCTCTTTGGAAGCTATAATCTGGAAAACGTACAGGCTGCATTTGCGGCGGGGATGTTCATGGGTGTCGGGATTGATGAAATGGCAGAAGCTGTTGCAGGCTACCAGCCCACTAATAACAGGTCAGAAGTGAGAGTAACCGCCAGTAATACACTGGTTTGTGATTCCTATAACGCGAATCCGACAAGTATGTCAGGTGTGATCAGGTCATTCTCAAACCTCAGGAATAAAGACAAGGCGCTTATCCTCGGCGACATGCTTGAACTGGGTGAATGCAGCCATGAAGAACACCTCAGAATACTGGAATTACTGGAATTGTTTGATCCGTCATCGGTCTACCTTGTAGGGCCGATTTTTCAGGAAACGGCAGAAAATACTGATTACAAATCTTTTCAGGATGTTGATAGTCTTGCTGGTTATCTCAGGGAAAATCCACTCAGAAATAAACTTGTTCTTATCAAGGGATCGAGAAAAATGACACTGGAAAAGCTCTATGATCTGCTCTAAATACAGAATCAGGAATGCGTGGGATCCAAACCTGTGAATCTGATTCTGACAAGCAAAATTTCCGACCTGCTTCCTATTCTGACTCTTGGTCCCCAGATTCCAAAGCCTGATGAAACTATGTAGTGAGTATCATTTTTTTTAAGATAGCCGTAACTGAGTTCGTAGATCCTCCTTGTCAGAAGATTTAAGGGCCACATCTGGCCATTATGGGTATGCCCCGAAAGCTGGAGATCCACACCGCTGCCGGCTGCTTCAGCCAGGTTGAATGGCTGATGGTCGAGCAGGATTACAGGCTTTGTTGTGTCAACATTGTTCATAAGTTCTTTCAGGGTCATGCGGTCGGAGCCTGAAATACGCTTTGAATCCCTGTCGAGCCGGCCCACCAGCTGGATTCCTCCGGGAAGAGTAATTACCTCATCCTTCAGGATCCTTATTCCCTTGTTTTCAATGTATGGGATGGTCCTGTGCGCTCCGCCAATATATTCATGGTTTCCTGTAATTGCGTACAGTCCGTAGCGGCAGTCAGGGCATTTAAAATAACCCAGGAGATCATCCCTGAGAACCGGACCCATTTCTCCGTCAACGATGTCTCCAAGAAGCAACACAAGATCGGGTCTGACAGCTTCCAGCATCTCAGAAAGCTTCCGGGTACTTCTTTTTCTTATGATACTGCCCAGGTGAATATCGGATATGGCAGCAATCCTGACTTCCCTTATATCTCCGGCAAATTTGTTTATATCGATCTGGTAGGTCTTTACCACAGGAGACAGGGCATTCAGGAATCCTCCCAGGATAAGAACAGATGAAAGTGCAAGAGTCGTCAGGAAAGACCACTTTTTGAATGACTGAATATTCCCGTCATTCAGTCCGCCAGTTAATCTCAGCAGAAGTGATATTACGTCAGACAGAAACAGGAAGATGAAACCATAGAGCAGAAATGCCATCCAGAAACCGCCTGCAATGTTAAGTATGTCGGAAAAAACGGAAGAATGACGTGATTCAATTATTTTGGCTGCAATGAATGTAAATGCCAGCAAAGTGAAGGAAATAAAATACAATGCCCCGTGGCTTCTGAACAGTCCGACAGAGTTATATCCCTTCAGGCAGATATACAGGTTCCCTGTGAAGTATATTATAAAAACAACAGCAAAGAACATGGCCATTTTGGTTCCTTTCATAATCAGTTAAAAAGATCTTTAAATCTCTTTTTCTTCCGCAGGTAAAAAAGAATGATAATGCTCTTGTTCATAATGGTTTTAATGTTTCCGCCTTCTCCTTCCTTTTTTATAAGTTCCCTTTTTACTCTCAACTTTCCCATATTCAGATAGAACTCCCGGTGGGCTGCTGCAACTGCCTTGAAATTTCTGAATTTCCCCTGTAAAAGATATGAAGCACCTGCAAAACCGTCCAGAAGCAACCTTATAAAAATTGTAGTAATTAGTTTCCTGTCAGGCAGGTTCTTATACAGCATATATAGGTTATTCCTGAAATTGAGTCGGACCTTTAACTCAGAATCATACGGCAGGACACCTCCTCCTACATGATATACCACGGATACGGGAACGTACGACACTCGGAACCCGGCTCTCTGGAACCTCCAGCATAGATCTACCTCTTCCATGTGTGCGAAGAATGCATCGTCAAAGCCTCCGCATTTCTCCCAGTAATCTGCCCGCACCACCATGCAGGCGCCGCTCGACCAGAAGATGTCAGTGAAATCGTCATATTGACCTTCATCGGCTTCTGTACTGTTGAAAATTCTTCCCCGGCAGAACGTGTATCCGTACTTGTCGATGAATCCTCCTGCTGCACCGGCATATTCGAACTTTCCCCGTTCATGGTATGATTTTATCTTGGGCTGGCATGCGGCAACATCAGGATTATTGTCCATATAGCTAACCAGGGGGGGCAGCCAGTTTTCGGTTACCTCAATATCTGAATTAAGCAGTACATAATACCTGGCCTTTATCTGGGCCAATGCAAGGTTGTATCCGCCGGCAAAACCATAGTTCCGGTCCAGCCGGATGATTCCGGAATCCACGGAATTTGTTGTTATCCAGTCCACTGAACCATCAGTGGATCCGTTGTCAACAACATATACGGCAGTTTCATTGTCTGCAGTCATACTGATGGTTTGCCTGAGGAATCTTTCCAGCCATCTGACACCGTTCCAGTTTAATATTACAACTGCGGTTTTAATCATGTTCTTCCTGTCTTTTATACTTCCATCTGCGATGGGTCCAAAGCCAGTATTCCGGATTCTGCCTGATCAGCTCTTCAAGCCTTCTGACATGAGCCTCGGTAACCGTATATTCCCTCAGGCCGGCAGTCTTTTCAAAGAGCAACTCCACTGTAAGGCTGTAGCAGCCTCTTTTTACTTTCTGAACGTTAAAGAAAACCACCGGCATGTTGTATCGTTCCGCAATCTTTTCGATTCCAAGATAAACCGGTGTTTCCTGGTTGAGAAAAGTTGTATAGTACCTTATATCGGGTTTTGCAGGCGTCTGATCTGCAATAAATCCGTAAATGGTACGAATCTTTTTCTCCCTGTTTTCCACGACCTCCCTGACAACATGTTTCATGGGCGTTAGTTTCACATTATTGCGCGAACGCAGCTCATTGAGGAAATTATTGAAGTTCCTGTTCTGGAGGGGTTTGTAGATACACACAATCCTGTATTCGGTATACAGCGGCAGACTTACAAGCCATTCCCAGTTATTGAAATGGCTGTGTACAACAACCAGATCATGGTCCGAATCATACAGACGTTTAAGCAGTTCGGGATTGGTTATGGTGAATCTTTTTTTCAGTTCCCGGTTCCCAAGATGAGTAAGCTTCAAAGTCTCAACAAAAAGATCTGCCAGATGCCTGTAAAACTTCCTGCCGATTTTTCTCCGTTCCGCAGGTGACTTATCAGGAAAAGAGTTCTCAAGATTTGACAGAACAACCTTCTTGCGGTAGGTGGGAAAGTAGTAAAATAGAAGAAACAACACATCCGAAAAAACATACAGGATCCTGAGGGGCAAAAGTGTTATAAGCCAGTTGACACCGTAAAATATATAGAAACCTAATTTCCCCATTATCGGAATGTATCATCCAGATTTCATAAATTTTCTTATTATTTCAATTGTTTCCGGAAACAGATGCCTGTTTGAGGCAACAGTTTCATCTCCCGAGAGGTTTTTCATGTTGCCCGAGAAATCGCTGAAAACGCCGCCAGCCTCGCGCACTATCAGCATGCCGGCAGCAATATCCCACAATTTCAGGTCATACTCGAAGAAGACATCAAATCTGCCACAGGCGACATAGGCAAGATCAATTGATGCAGATCCCAGCCTTCTTACCCCGTGAGTACATGTGACCAGGTGGGACAGCAATTCCATATACGGGTCGAGCCTGTCGAACAGATTGTATGGAAAACCAGTCGCAACAAGTGAATCTGACAGCTTTTTTGTCGCCGATACACTGATCCTTTTCCCGTTAAGCCATGCACCTCCATTCTTCCAGGCGGTAAAGGTTTCGGAACCACCGGCTTCATGAACTACTCCGGCAATTGTCTCATCATACTCTCTCAGTGCAATACTGACGGCATAGGGTCTGACGTTGTGCAGAAAATTTGTGGTGCCATCAAGTGGATCAATAACCCAGTTAAACCTGCTTCCCCTTTTATCGGTGGTGCCTTCTTCAGCTATGAATCCTGCCTCGGGCAGCAATTTGCCAAGGCTGTTTACAAGCATCTGCTCCGACTCCCGGTCCACATGAGTAACGAAATTATTCAATCCCTTGCTTTCAGCCTTGCCGATACTGAATGCTTCGGCTTCCCCTGAAATGAATTCACCGGCTTCCCTTGCAGCCACTTCCATTCTTTTGCATAATTGTTCCAGATCCATATATTCAGCCTGTTAATTCAATTTTCAGATTGCCCTTATCATCAGATCCTGTAATTCTGACGGAACGTATGGTTCCTGAGAGACCTTCAGACCAGGGATGTTCCACCCTCAGATAGTTCTCTGTGAAACCACCTGTCATTCCGTTTTTACTGCTGTCTTCGAACAAAACCCGGGATGTGCTGCCGACATTTAGACGTGCAAATTCAACATGCTTGATAACCGACAGGGCCAGGAGCTTTTTGCTGCGTTGCTCCCTTTCCGCAAATGGTACTTTCCCCTGCATCTCACTGGCAGGTGTGCCTGGTCGTTCAGAGAAGTTGAAAACATGAAGATATGATAAAGGAAGATCTTCAATGAATCTGAAGGTTTCCGCGAAATCTTCATCGGTTTCCCCGGGAAATCCTACTATTACGTCGGCCCCGATTCCAGCAAGCGGAATAGCTTCCCTGATTTCCAAAACTTTTGAAGAGAAAAGACCCCTGTTGTATCTTCTTCTCATCAGCTTCAGAACATTGTCTGAACCACTCTGCAGCGGAATATGAAAATGAGGAAGCACCTTATCCTCGATTGCTGCCATCCGGATAAGTTTTTTGGTAATCAGATTGGGCTCGATTGAAGATAATCTTATCCTTTCGATGCCGGGTATTTTAACAAGTTCACCAAGAAGCTGTTCTAATGATTCTCCCGTCGATTTTCCAAAGTCTCCCGTATTGACGCCGGTAAGTATGATCTCTCGTGTGCCGCTGTCTGCAATTATTTCAGCTTCACGGACAAGAACGTCTATTGATTCATTCCTGCTGTGTCCCCTTGCAAGGGGGATTGTGCAGTACGAACAGTTGTAATCACAACCGTCCTGCACTTTGAGGAAAGCACGGGTCCGGTCACCCATTGAAAAGGATGAATTAAAACGGTCAGAAGGCAGAGTGCTGCATGAATGTATCACAGCTTTCTTTTCCCCGGCCCTGGATTCAAGATATTTTACAACATCAAACTTCTCGTTGTTTCCAAGTACCAGATCAACCCCGGGAATTGCTGAAACGGCTTCGGGGCGGAGCTGTGCATAACATCCGGCAACAACAATTAGTGCATTCGGGGAACGATTAATGAATTTCCTGATCGACTGCCTGCACTTCCTGTCGGCAGCATCTGTAACGGTGCAGGTGTTTATAACATAAATGTCGGCGCCTGTTTCCGGGGAAACCCTTTCAAACTGATCTTCAGGAAATGTTCTGGACATGGTTGAGGTTTCAGCAAAATTCAGCTTGCATCCAAGAGTGTAAAAAGCTACTTTTTTCCTGGCATTCATTTCACTGCTGCTGACTGGACCTCCTGGTTTCATTATAAAATTTCCCGTTTTATCTGCGGGTAGTTTTCTTTTCCCTGGTAAGAACGACGTTCCTGAACTGAATATCCTTTCCTTCACTTTGCAGACAGATATGCCCGCTGCTCACGTTTAATCCGGTTCCTTTGTTTTGAAGAATCCCGTTAATTATGACCTCAATCGTGTTGGATTTGCATATAACTTCCATGGTGTTCCATTCTCCCACCGGTTTTTCAGAACTCGGATGCATTTTCTTCACGATTATTGATGATTTATCCCTGTGTTCATTCATGTCCGTTCCGTTCATGCACAGAAGATCACCAGCATTACCGGCGGCAAGCTGACATTCAATTGTTTTAATCCATATTGTGTCGGGGACCTGGGAATGTATGAAAACACCGCTGTTGGTGGCCTCCACCGGCCATCTCCATTCCAGGCGCAGCCTGTAATCCGAATATGTGTCCCTGGTCCGCATGTATCCAAACGGCGAGCCGGTTATATGTATCACGCCATCCCTCACCATAAAAACCTCAGCAGGATTCACCGATTTGTCCTTGAGATAAAATATCCAGCCTGACAGGTCTTTTCCATTGAAAAGCCGGACATTTTCAACATTTGGATCCCTCCTGGAATCCCGGCTTCCCTGATTATTGCGCCTTGCCTGTGCAGGACTTTCATTTAATGATGCGGTAATCAGCATTAATACGGCCGCAATGAAAATCAGTGTTTTGTTTCTCATAATTTCTGATTGGGTTTCTTGGAGATGGTGATTAAAAATCATGCGAAAATCACAATAACCTGCTTGCAAGTTCAGCAAGGTAACTGCGCTCACCTTTAACAAGATTCACATGGGCAAATATTTCCTGGTCTTTCATTTTGTCAGAAAGATAGCTGAGACCATTTGAAGCCGTATCGAGATAAGGTGAATCGATCTGCTCAATGTCTCCCGTGAACACCATTTTCGTGCCTTCCCCGGCTCTGGTTATTATTGTCTTTACTTCGTGCGGTGTCAGATTCTGGGCTTCATCCACTATAAAGAATATGCTCGATAAACTTCTCCCCCTGATATAGGCAAGCGGAGTTATCACAAGCTTTTCTTCCTTCATCATGTCGTTAATTCTGAGGAATTCAGGACTCTGATGACTGAACTTGTGCTTGATCACAGTCAGGTTGTCATATAACGGCTGCATGTAGGGTTCCATTTTTTCCTTTATGTCACCGGGCAGGAAACCCAGATCACGGTTTGCCAGGGGAACAACAGGACGCGCCAGAAAGATCTGCTTGTATCTCTTGTGTTGCTGAAGAGCAGATGCCAGGGCAAGAAGGGTCTTACCAGTACCGGCCTTGCCTGTCAGGGATACCAGTTGAATATCAGGATTTGACAGGGCGTCAAGTGCGAAAGTCTGTTCTGCATTTCTTGGATCAATTCCATAGGTGGTCTGCTTGATCACCCTGTTAAGCATCCTGGTGGAAGGACAATAATGAGCCAGCGCACTTGCCCCGTTATTCTTCATTATATAAAACTGATGCCCTTTCAGATTCGGATCAAAATTAAACTCCGATGCACTTATGCCTTCCGGTATCTCATAAAGCTTGTTTATAAGACCGTGATCAACTCCCTCAAGAACCTGTATGCCCTTATAGAGGTCATCTATGTTGGCCACTTTGTCGTTCTGATAATCCTGGGCCATTATTCCAAGAGATTTAGCCTTCATCCTCAGATTTATGTCCTTGGTTATCAGAACTACTGTCTTGTCTTTGTTCGAATTGCATACATACTCGGCTATTGCCAGGATCCGGTGATCAGGATTTCTTTCAGGGAATGATTCACTCACCTTTTCAGAAAAATCCTTTCCGGTTTCAATATGCAGATTCCCCAGATTCTCCCCGAGAGATATGTTGGCAGTAAGAAGCATATCCCCCGACAGCTTGTCAAGTTCCCTCGTAAACTCCCTGGCATGAAAGTTAATAAGATCGTTGCCACGCTTGAACTTGTCAAGTTCCTCGAGAACAACAATCGGTATTATCACATCATTCTCCTCAAAATTGTAAATGCATTTGTAATCGTGGAGAAGAACATTTGTATCAAGTATAAATATTTTCTTATTAAGCTTTTTCATTATTGCCATATAGTTTGTAATCAACTAATTGCTGGTAGTGATATTAAAACCGGCACCCGACGTGCAAAATTAAAAAAATATAGTACACTGTGAAGGGTGTTTTGAAAGTATGTTAATTTGTATCAGGTTGCAGAGATCAGGATTGACTCAACTGATGAAAAGCAACCAGGTAAAAGATTCTTATAAGTATAATTAATAGAGGCATGGCCATCAATGAATTACGAAAAAACCATTGAATTCCTTTTCAGCCAGCTGCCTGCTTATCACAGGATAGGAAAAGCTGCCTACAAAAATGATCTGAAAAATACAATCGCATTTGATGAATACCTGGGACATCCTCACAGGAAATATCCGGCGATCCATATCGGGGGTACAAATGGCAAGGGTTCGGTATCCCACATGATCGCTTCTGTCCTGATGGATGCAGGTTACAGGACAGGCCTGTATACTTCGCCGCATCTGACGGATTTCCGGGAAAGAATAAGGATTGACGGGAAAATGATTCCAAAAGGTTATGTAACCAGGTTTATCGGCGATCATTCAGATTTCATAAACAGCCTTAAACCGTCATTTTTTGAAATGACTGTGGCCCTGGCCTTTGATTATTTTGCCACTGAAAGGGTTGATGTTGCCGTAATAGAAGTCGGACTGGGAGGAAGGCTCGATTCGACAAACATAATAAACCCTGTGCTTTCAGTAATAACAAATATTGGTCATGATCATATGGATCTTCTTGGTGACAGTCTAGAGAAAATCGCTTATGAAAAAGCAGGAATAATCAAAAAGGGTGTGCCTGTTGTTATATCAGAAACAGATACAGGAGTGAAGGAAATCTTCATAAAAAAAGCCGTAGAAGAGAATTCCGAAATTTATTTTGCAGATGCATTATTAGAATGCCATCTTGAAGAATACTCCAGTTCACATGGTAGACGCAAGTACCGGATAACTGACCGGACCGGGAACATTGAACTTAAGGGAGAAACACCGCTGACTGGTGATTATCAGGCTGCAAATATTCAGGGGGTTTATCAGGCCTGCAGCCTGCTTGGAAAAAAATTCAATATTACTGATATCAATATAATAAGGGGCATCCGGAATGTTGTGAGAAATACCTCATTAAGAGGAAGATGGCAGAAAATTGGCAATAGGCCTTTGATAATATGTGATACGGGTCACAATCTGGAAGGCCTGAAATATAATCTGAATCAGATAAAAAGAATACCACGATCAAAGCTGCGGTTTGTACTTGGTTTCGTGAACGAAAAGGATCTCGATTCTGTGTTATCTCTATTTCCGGCAGAGGCGGAATATTATTTTACAAAGGCTTCCGTTCCCAGGGCCATGGATGAAAAAAAACTAATGGAAAAGGCTCATGGCAAGAACCTGCAGGGGAACTCCTACTGCGATGTGAGATCGGCAGTGAAAGCTGCCAGGGATGCGGCTTCGGAAAATGATGTCATTTATATCGGCGGCAGCACTTTCGTGGTTGCAGATGCCCTCAGATTTTAGTAATTTTAAGGCAATTAAAAAACAATGAAACCCACATGACTGACAAAAAAACAAACAGGAATGAATGTTTTCGCGTTCAGTCATGCGTGGTTCCCTGCCCGGGAGGACAGACAGTTTTTCGGTCTTAGATAATAAATTATAAACGGATGAATAAAATCAAACTGATCCCGTTGTTTCTGTTGCTTTTTATAAGTGCAGAAGGACAGGGAGAAAAGAAACTGGTCATTCTCCATACCAATGATCTTCATTCGAGGCTGAACGGTTTTGCCCCGGAATCTCTTTACTCACCCATGACAGCAGACGATGACAAAACTCAGGGAGGATTTGCCAGGATCGCCGGGATAATCAATAAGGAGAAAAAAGAGAATAAGGGAATAACACTGGTGTGTGATGCCGGGGATTTTCTGATGGGCACTCTCTTTCACACAGTTGAGATTTCTGAAGGGTTTCAGCTCAGGCTCATGAAAACCATGGGCTATGATGTCGTCAGCTTTGGGAATCATGAATTTGATTTCGGACCGGAAAAACTGGCAGCCATAGTGAGCCAGTCCAAAAAGAAAGGTGAAATCCCTTCACTAATATTGGGCAATGCAATATTCAGTAAGAAAGACCCGGGTGATGATGCACTTGAGGCCCTTTTCACGGGCAAAGTGATAGAAAAAAAGAAGATTATAGAAAAAGAAGGTCTGAAAATTGGATTTTTCTCAATCCTAGGTAAGGATGCAGCTGATGTTGCCCCGCTTTCAAAACCTTTGAGATTCAGAAAAGCGGTCCCATTTGCACGGAAGATGGTGAAAGAGCTAAAATCAGCCGGGTGCAATATCATCATCTGCCTTTCCCATTCGGGAGTTGAAAGAAACAAGAAAGGCTCATGGGCAGGGGAGGATGTAAAACTGGCTAAAAAAGTACGTGGCCTGGATCTCATAATCAGCGGGCATACGCATACAGAACTTGAAGAACCGCTGATTGTTAAGGGAATACCGATAGTTCAGACCGGAGAATATGGCAGAAATGTGGGTCGTCTTGAGATAACATGGTCACCGGCAGGCATAAAGGTCGACAATTACAGGTTGATTGCCGTTACGGATGATATTGAAGGAGATAAAGATGTGCAGGATCTGATTGAAGAGCAACAGGATCTCATTAACCGTGAAATACTCAGACCTTTGGGGCTGGAATATATTAAACCGGTGGCCGAGAATGACTTCCTCCTTGAATGCAATGAATCCGGCGATTTCAAAAACAGCAATCTGGGACCCCTGGTAGCTGATGCGATCCATTATTATATTAACCGCAATACAAGGGAAGGTACCAATGTCAGTATGGTAGCAGTTGGTATTATACGCGATAAAATCGTACCGGGCATTCAAACTCCTGCTGATATTTTCAGGGTTATGTCGCTCGGATCGGGAAAGGACAAAGTGCCCGGATACCCGCTGGCAAGGCTTTATGTGACAGGAAAGGAGCTGAAGAATATCCTGGAGATACTCCAGATTGCATACAAGTCAGCACCCTCACATTTCTGTTATTATTCAGGTATCAGGGTTGAATATGACCCCGGAAAAGGATTTATGAAGAAGATAAGGAGAATAAGGATAATCAGCCCCGACGGTAATGAAACGGAGGTTGATTTCTCGAAAAAGAACAACCGGTTGTACTCGGTGTCGGCTAATTCATATATGCTTGAATTCATAGGTATAATAAAAAAGATGAGTTTCGGCCTTGTAAATGTTGTTCCAAAATACGGTGACGGAACCCGGATTACAGACATGAGCACTTCGGTTATTGATATGGATGGGAATGAGGCCGGGATCCAGGAAGGGAAGGAATGGCTTGCACTTCTTGAATATATAGCTTCAATGAACGATTCTGACAATAACGGGATCCCTGATATAGACAGGAGATATGTATTTCCTTCAGAAACTTTTTTCGAGACGCAAAAGTAGAATTGATAAAATCCTTTTATCTTTTTGAATAAGGATTGTCCACCTGTAATTCCTGTTTTTTGTTTGCAATTTCCAGCCCGATATCAAAAATGCATTTTGTTATTTGTTCCATCTTTTTGAAATCGATCTTTTCAGTAACATCATTGGAGGTATGATAATCAGAATGTAATCCTGTTGTAAAAAAAAGTGAGGGGATGTCATTCATCACAAAATTATATTGATCGCTCCTTGCAAACAGATTCAGATGGTGAGTTCTTCCGCTGAGGCTGTAGTCGAAATCGATTATGCTTCCTTCGTCTGCATTTTCGGCTATCTGCATTAGTTCCCTGCTTTGGTCGTCGGATATAACGAACACGCCGTATGGTCCGGTTACGGGAGTATCCAGGGTTGTGTCTGCAATCCCTTTCACCCTTCCGATCATATCGATGTTCAGATCGGCAACTGTCCTGTCAAGCGGGAAAGGAGGATTTTTTACATATGCCTGGGATCCGAGAAGCCCGATCTCCTCGCCTGTCAGCCACAGGAAAACAACTGATCTGAGCGGTTTTTCCGGAGAGGTCTGGAATGCCTGGGCTATTTCCAGGAGGGCCGCACAACCTGAAGCATTATCATCCGCACCCGGATGAATTTCCCCGTTAATCCTGCCAATGTGATCCGCGTGACAGGAAAAAACCACATATTCTGATTTTAAAACCGGATCACATCCCTCGATCCAGGCAATAACGTTCCTGAGGGCAATCTCTTCACCAACGTTCTCCCTGCTATTGTTTCCGGTCGATTTCAGGGTATAGTACGGCCATCGCAGAGCGTTTTTTGATCTGACAACACTGTAGTTCTGAAAATAACCCGAATCTCCGGCTGGCTTCAGTCCGTTCAGACCAGCCTGTGAAACCAGGTAATTCAGTGCAATATCAAGCTCAGGAGCCCCGTTGGCACGGCCATTCATAAGCGGCGAAGCAAGAAATGACACATGGCATTCCAGATCACCGGCATTAATTGATTCCTTCCCTGATGCAGAGTCCTGTGCAGCCGATAAAACCGATAGTATCGTCAGGACAAATGTGCAGATTGGGATGAGAACTCTTTTCCCTACCATTATACTGAAATAAATATTTTTTAAAGGTAATAAAGTTACGGATTATAATATTTAACAATTGCAATTTCACGGAGCCTGGGAATTTGAGAAATAACTTCTGACTTTCAGCCGGATTGACAGTTTTTTTTTTACCTTTGCTGCCTAATCTGACAATATGGAAGTTAATGTCTTTTTCTGGATAGGGTTTCATATTTTAATTTTTTCGCTCCTCGCACTCGACCTGGGAATTTTCAATAAAAAGGCCCATAAGATTGAAGTACGCGAAGCCCTGACCTGGACTGGTGTGTGGGTTTCCCTTGCAATGCTCTTTAATGTGTTTGTCCTCATTGAATTTGGCAGGCAGAATGCTCTGGAATTTTTTACAGCTTATATAATTGAATATTCACTGAGCGTCGATAATATTTTTGTATTCATTCTGATATTCACCTACTTTTCCATACAACCCGAATATCAGCATAAAATCATTTTCTGGGGAATCCTTGGTGCATTGGTTATGCGGGGCATATTCATTATTACCGGCATAACACTCATTAGTAAATTCCACTGGATAATCCTGGTTTTCGGAGGATTTCTGGTGATAACCGGAGTAAAAATGATTTTCCAGAATAATACTGCAGTTGATCCCGAAAAAAATACTTTTTTGAGGATCTCCCGTAAGATTTTCAGGGTCACGGATACTCTGCGAGGCAACAGGCTTTTTGTGAAGGAAAACGGCAAATTGTATGCAACACCACTTTTTATGGTTTTGCTGGTAATAGAATCCTCCGATCTTATTTTTGCTGTCGACAGCATTCCGGCCGTGCTGGCGATAAGCAAAGAATCATTTATTGTATATACTTCCAATATTTTTGCAATACTTGGTTTACGATCACTCTATTTTGCAATATCAGGCATTATGGGTTACTTCAGATTCCTGAAGATAGGCCTGGCTTTTATTTTAACATTTGTAGGGGTGAAAATGCTGTTATCCTTTTTCCGCATAGAGATACCGATTCTTTTATCACTTGCAGTTATCATCGGCATCCTGCTGATATCAGTCATGGCATCACTCCTGTTAAAATCAAATAAATGACCCTCATTCCCGTTAAATGCATAACATAATGATCTTGTGAAGGGAAAATGCTGATTTCGCCCATCGTTTTGTGAAAGGTTCCGGGTTTTCTTTTTACATGGAAATGCTGATATGACATTGCACAGGCAAAAACCACATGTACCCTGGCTGCTGATAATCTACTTCATGATAGTATCGGCTGTCAGTATTATTTTCGGTTTTCTGTACTACCGGAACCAGAAAGCCCTGATCCTGAATGAAAAGAAAGTTGATCTTTCATCCATTGCAGACCTGAAGGTCAGACAAATTACACAGTGGAGGAATGAAAGGTTGAATGACGCTGTCATAATTGGCGAGAATTCTGCATTTAGCGATCAGCTGAAATCATTCCTTGGGAAACCCGGAGATATTTCGGCGGAGAAAAAAATCATGGAAAGTTTCAGATCAATACTTAAGAATCCTGAATACAGGAATGTTCAGCTCATCGATTCTGCCGGCATACTCAGGATGTCCTGCCCCTACAGGGACAGCATCGTCAGTGATCAGCTGAGGGCTTTGCTACCGTATTCCGGAAAGATGAATGCGCCCTTCCTCACTGACCTGTACAAGCTAAATTCAATCGGCCGACCCGGTCTTGACCTGATTATACCATTGAGTCATAAAGCCAGCGGCAATCCCAGGCCTTTGGGAATACTTGCAATCAGGATTGATCCTGATCAGGTCCTTTTCCCCCTGATAAATGCCTGGCCCCTAAGGAGCAAAACGGCCGAAACCATACTGGTGCGTGAGGAAAACGATGAAATCGTATATCTTAATGATCTCCGGTTCAGAAAAAACTCCGGATTGATCCTGAGAAAGAAAATCAACGAGGAAAACCTTCCTTCTGCCATGGCTGTCAAAGGAATTGAAGGAACTACAGAAGGCATTGATTACCGTGGTAATTCAGTGGTTGCAGTTATGAAGAAGATACCTGCGACACAATGGTTTATGGTCGCCAAGATCGATCACAATGAGGTACTTATCGCATTGGATCGCCATATGACCATGATAATCATAATAATCATCCTGTTCATCCTTACAATGGGATTATTGCTTGGAATGATCGAATGGAACGAAAATGCACGGTTCTATCGTGGAAAATATGAAGCTGAACTTGATCATCTTGCATTAAGGAAACATTATGACTACATTCTTAAATATGCAAATGATATAATTTTCCTTACCGACAGCGGTCTTGCCATCATTGAAGCAAATGACAGGGCCCTGGAAGTATACCAACTGGCAAGGGAGAAGCTAATAGGATCAAATCTGGCAAAACTGACATACCCCGGGAGCCTGAAAGAACTGGAAACGGAAAAAAAGATCCTTGAGGATAGGGGATTTCTGACTTTTGAAACGGTTCATGTGAAGAGCGACGGCAGATTGATACCCGTGGAGATCAGCGCCAGGAAAGTGGAAATTGAAGGAGTTATGTATTTTCAGTACATCTGCCGCGATATAACGGAACGCAAACAGGCGGAATCGATCCTCAGGGAAAGTGAGGAGAGATTCAGAAAAATATTCGAGGAAAGTCCCTTTGGAATAATAATGACGGGAAAGGATCTCGGTATTATCAGGGCTAACGATGCATTCTGTAAAATGCTTGGATACAGGGAGGAAGATATAAAGGCCCTTACTCTTAAGGATTTCACCTATTCCAGCTATGTTTCAGCTGATGAAATTGCCATTATGAAGCTGATCGCCGGCGAGATCCCGGTGTATCATTCGGAGAAGCAGTATGTCCGTCGCGACGGAACAGTTATTTGGGGGGCAACAACTGTAAGTATCATCAGGAACAATAATGATGAAGTTCAATATTTTCTGGCACTTGTTGAAGACATAACACTCCGGAAACAAACAGATGCCGAACTTGAAAAATCATTTTCACTTATTAAGGCAACGCTCGAATCGACGGCGGACGGGATCCTTGTTGTTGACAATAACGGAAAGATCATTCAGTATAATCAGAAATTCACTGAAATGTGGAAGATCCCGGATAATGTCCTTGTATCCCTCGATGATGAAGCTGTAATAAAATTCGTGATGGAACAGCTATCAGATCCTGATGAATTCACTGGTCAAATCAGGCAGCTATACAAGGAACCAGAAGTTATCACATCGAATCTTCTGGAGTTCAGGGACGGGAGGGTATTCGAACGTTATTCACAACCGCAGAGGATTGGAGGGAAAAGTGTCGGAAGGGTCTGGAGCTTCAGGGATATAACTGAAAGTAAGAAGGCAGAAGCCGAACTTGTTGCAGCGAAAGAGAAAGCAGAAGAAAACGACAGATTGAAAACAGCATTTCTTCATAATATCTCGCATGAGATAAGAACTCCAATGAATGCAATTATCGGCTTTTCAACACTTCTTAATGAACCTGAGACCACTGATGCTGAGAAAAAACAGTATATCGATATTATTTTTCAGAGCGGAAGCCAGCTGCTGTCCATAATAAATGATATTGTTGACATAGCAAATATTGAAAGCGGACAGGTTAAGCTAAATCTCAGGGAAATGGATCTGAATGCATCATTGCGGAGCCTTGCCGAACAGTTCAGTTATAAGGAACAGACTGATATTATTTCATTGGATCTTCATACGGGACTCCCCGACGAAGAGGCCAGGATTATCACCGACAGCACTAAACTTATACAGATGCTCTCAAACCTTATTAGCAATGCAATTAAATTCACGAAAGAAGGGCAAATTGATTTTGGTTACAAGATGAAGGATTCAATGCTGGAATTCTTTGTAAAAGATACGGGTATAGGAATTCCGCCTGAGCAGCATGAAAAGATCTTTGAGAGATTTTTTCAGGTGGATAATCTGGTATCAAGAAAATATGGAGGTACGGGACTCGGTTTGTCAATCTGCAAGGCCTACGCAGAATTAATCGGAGGCAGAATATGGGTTCACTCCCATCCGGGAGAAGGTGCAACTTTCAGATTTACTATCCCATATGTGAAGCAAAACCCGGATAAGGGCAAGCTTCACGATATTTGAAAAAAGATATGCCTGCTGAACATTGAGAAGTTTTGAGTCAATTGAGATGGAACCAATGAAGTAAGCCGGAATTAAAAACCAGAAACTAAAAAAGGACATAAAAACGTATTGCGGATTATACCCTATGAATCAGGATGTTGTCATTCATTCGTGCTCAGCGGCACAGAGGTTTTATATATCATATGAGGCTTGTCAGCGTGACTGAACTTAAAATTATTCTTAAATGAAGATTACGAGGCGGCACGAAGTTTGTGAACAGAATCCTGAGAGATGAGATCTTTCCGGTCCGGTAATTATAGGATAAGCCTTATATCCGGCCAGTAAGGCGCTTTGTATGCCGGCCGAAGGATTTTCAGCTTCAAATGAAACCTGTTCATTGAAGTGTTAGATGTTGAAGCTGGTTAAGCATTGCCCTGGTCTGATTTCCGTACCTGGTGGAAATGGATACCTGTTATGTGATGTCAGAAACGGGAATTTTTACTAATTTTATGTTTCATAATTACTATTGCGAATAAGAAATAATTTCTGATTATTGGTCTTTAATTCAAAGTAATTCACTGTGGAAAAGATATATCGTATTAATCTCTGGATAATTGTCGGGTGTATTTCGTTAATATTAAGTGGTTGTGATCCGGAAAAAGAGCCCACCCTGACAACTGTACCCGTTACCTCAATAGAAGCAACTACAGCAAAATCTGGAGGTGTGATCACCAGCGACGGGAAATCAGATATTATTGTCAGAGGCGTTTGCTGGAGTACCAGGAAGGATCCAACAATTGAAGGGACAAGAACAACGGACGGATATGGAATAGGTTCTTTCACAAGCAACATTACGGGGCTGACCCCGAATACACTCTACTATCTCAGAGCTTATGCAACAAACAAGATCGGCACCGGGTATGGTAATCAGGTGACCTTTACTTCAGCAGGCCTGACAGCACCGGTACTGACAACTTCTGCTGTTACAGGAATAACACAGACTACAGCCGTTTCTGGAGGCAATATTACATCCGACGGAGGCCGTGAAGTTACCGGGAGAGGCGTTTGCTGGAACACACAACCAAATCCTGACCTTAATAATTCAAAAACTGAAGACGGGACAGGAACCGGTGCATTCACCAGCAATCTAACCGGGCTCACAGGCAACACCATTTATTATATACGTGCCTATGCAATCAACGAGGAGGGTATAAGTTACGGCCAGGAAATTTCTTTTACCACAAGCCCGATGCTGCCTTCAATTTCAACAACTGCCCCCCAGCCAACTTCCACAACTACCGCAACCGGCGGGGGTACGATCAGCAGCGACGGAGGATCACCGGTTACGGCAAGGGGTGTGTGCTGGAGTACCAACCCCAACCCGACAATTGCCAATCCCAGAACCTCCGATGGAACAGGCCCGGGAACATTCACGAGCAACATAACCGGCCTTGCCGTCAACACCGAATATCACATAAGGGCATATGCCACCAACAGTGTCGGTACCGCCTACGGGAATGATTTTTTAATCACAACAGACCCGGCAACCATTCAGGACATCGATAATAATGTTTACCATGTAAAAAGGATTGGCACCCAGCTCTGGCTTCAGGAGAACCTTCAAACCACAAGGTTCAACAACGGGGCGGCGATATCACTTGTTTCAAGCCCCTCTGCATGGGCAGGCCTGTCAGCTTCAGGTTATTGCTGGTACGATAATGACATTGCCAATAAAACTGATTATGGAGCGCTGTACAACTGGTTTGCGGTCAATACAGGCAATTTATGCCCGACTGGCTGGCGAGTTCCAACTGATAATGACTGGTTCATCCTCGAAACATACCTGGGAGGAGCAAGCCCCGCCGGGGGAAAGCTCAAGGAAACCGGCACATCACACTGGGACACTCCAAATACGGGAGCAACAAATGAAACAGAATTTACAGCATTGCCTGGTGGTTACAGAAATGATTCCGGTCAATACACCGAAATGGGTACTTCAGCTTTCTGGTGGTCATCAACTGCCTATAATGCTGCCCATTCCTGGAACAGAAAGATTATCAACTCTTCAGATAAAACTTTCCGTAATTATTTTGACAACAATTACGGAATGTCTGTGCGGTGCATTAAAAACTGATTGTTCTGTACAAAACAGGCGCAGCCTTTTTCCGATAAGCAAATCCTTGTTCCGGGCAGGATTATGAGTTTTTTGTAGCCTTTTTCAAATTTAAATAACTTATTTAGTAACCGGTTAAGAAACTGATCTGACCTGTCACCTTTAATAAACGAAATTCCTGTTGACTGATAAAATTCTTCTAAAAAGCTGTCCGGGCGCCGGTTCAGAATAACTAGTTTGTTTAAGTCGCGGTTTTAAATTATGAAATTAAACAAACAGAACTCATTTTATGATAATACAATTTTTTTACAAAAACTGAGTTTAATATTCTGGAAGATAAAATGGTATTCTTTTACTTGCTGAAAAGCCTACAAGATTGTTTCACATGGATGAACCCACTGGAATTGATAGAGATATAAATTAATCATTTCACGGTTGTTAATTAATGCTTTGTTATTGGTGAAAACTTTCTCCAAACCATGGCGGTTTAAGAATACAAAAGGACTTAATTTGAACTGTCAAGGGAACATACACAGAAAATAAGTTATTGAAATTATGATTACTAACTAATAAGAATTGCGATGAAAAAAGCTATTAACATTTTTGTATTAATTTGTTTTGTTTCAGGCATTTCATTTCTCAATGGATGCAAGAAAAAACCGGATCCGCCGACACTGACGACCACGGCGGTGTCAGAAGTAACCACCAAGACTGCCATCTCCGGCGGTAATGTCACTTCAGATGGAGGAGCTGCGGTAACAGCCAGGGGAGTCTGCTGGAGCACAACAGCCAAACCTACCATTACGGATTCAAAAACAACAGATGGAGCAGGCACGGGCGCTTTTACCAGCAATATAACCGGTCTTACAGCCAATACCTTATATTACGTCAGAGCCTATGCCACCAACAGCGAAGGTACTTCCTACGGTAATGAAGTGTCGTTTACCACAGAGGAGGTTGTTGCGGCAACACTGACTACTGCAGCAGTAACGGAAATTGCTTCCACGACTGCTACTTCCGGTGGAGAGATAACAGCTGACGGCGGCGGTGATATAACAGCAAGGGGAGTATGCTGGTCAACCACGGCAAACCCGACCACTGCTGACCGCAAGACAGAAAATGGGAACGGAACAGGTGCTTTCACAAGCAGCCTGGATGGTTTGCTTCCGGGAACCACCTATCATGTAAGGGCATATGCAACCAATGCATCCGGCACAGCCTACGGTGCTGAAGTTACATTCACCACTCTTTCGGTTGTTCCGGTACTCACAACTGCCGATGCTTCCTCCGTCACAAGTACCACTGCAACCTCGGGAGGAAACATTACTTCTGACGGCGGAGCGACGATAACAGCTCGCGGAGTGTGCTGGGGAACTTCAACCGGACCAGTTGCTACGGGTCCCAACAGGACAACCGACGGAACAGGTACAGGCAGTTTCACAAGCAGCATAACGGGCCTTGCTCCCAATACAACCTATTACGTCAGGGCCTATGCCACCAACAGCCAAGGTACAGCCTACGGTAATGAAATCACCTTTACTACGCCTGCTGCCATACCAACTGTTACTACTACAGCAGCATCGGCCATTACCCAGACTTCGGCTACCTCCGGGGGCAATGTAACTGCAACGGGCGGTGCACCAGTGACAGCCAGAGGAGTGTGCTGGAGCACTTCAACTAACCCCACCGTGCAGCCAGGATCATCAACAAGTAACGGTTCAGGTACTGGTTCATTCACCAGCAACATTACGGGTCTTACACCCGGAACTCGTTATTACGTCAGGGCTTACGCCACCAACAGCGTAGGGACTGCCTACGGGAATGAAGTAACATTTACCACCAGTGCTTCCACGCCTCCAACCGTTACCACAGCATCGGTAACCTCAATTACTGCAATATCCGCGGTATCAGGCGGCAATGTTACTGCTGACGGTGGCGGAACCGTAACTGCCAGGGGCGTATGCTGGGGTACGAGTCCCAATCCGAC